>OKTN01000284.1_pt1 | contig 29305 bp, 35 predicted proteins | sample 1606451 | NCBI WGS metagenome assembly OKTN01 (sample SAMEA3879602, study PRJEB24766) | human gut metagenome | biome: human-associated habitat; feature: feces | place: USA | collected 1985/1987 | reverse complement strand
CTACTTCTTTTTTATTTGGGTGATAAAATGCTTATAGTTCAAAAATTCGGCGGAAGCTCGCTGGCCGGAGCGGAACGGCTCAGGCGCGCCGCCTCCATAATAGCCGACAGTGCCGACGCCGGGAACAAAGTTGTTGCGGTCGTGTCGGCGCGCGGCGATATGACAGATGAGCTGCTCGGCGAGGCGCGGCGCATAAGCGCGGATGCCCCGGCGCGCGAGCTTGACGCGCTGCTGTCCTGCGGCGAGACCGGCTCGGCGGCAATGACGGCGATGCAGCTTGTCGATATCGGCAAACGCTGCGTTTCGCTCACGGGTGCACAGGCCGGAATACTGACAGACGGAGTTCACGGCGCTGCGCGCATACTGAGTATCGACACGGCACGCATCATGCGTGAGCTTGATGCCGGAAAGATCGTCGTTGCGGCAGGCTTTCAGGGGGCAGAGCGCGGCGGCGACACAACGACTCTCGGCCGCGGCGGCTCGGACACGACGGCAGTGGAGCTTGCCGCCGCGCTGAAAGCCGACCGATGCGAGATATACTCCGACGTTGACGGAATATACACAGCCGATCCCCGACTTGTTACCGGTGCGGTGCGGCTCGACAGGATCGACTACGGCGATATGCTGCGTCTTGCGCTGCACGGCTCGCAGGTGCTGCATTCGCGCAGCGTTGAGGCCGCGATGCGCGCAAATGTCCGCGTTCACCTGCTGTCGAGCTTCACGCGGCACGAGGGCACAGTGATGTGCAAGCTCGACGATCGGTCCGGCCTGTGCGGCGTGACGCGCGATCCTTCGCTAGGCACGGTGAGCATCATAGGCCGTGAGGCAGATGCGCACGTTCTTGCCGAGGCTGTTGCTGCGCTTGCCCACAGCGATATCATCGTCACGCGCACCGAGCTTTTTGATGGCGGCTGCTCGCTGTTCGTCTCGCCCGACAGGCTTCTGCCGGCACTGGAGCTTGTGCACAGGCGGTTTTTCCGTTAATTTGCGTTTCCGCTTGTTTTTTCCGACGGTTATGCCGAATTTGGGGCATTCAGGCAGCATTTCGGGCGCTTTTTATGCGCATAAACGCAAATTTTAAATTGCATCTGCGCGGCGTTTATGGTATCCTGTTTAATATCTTCTAAAGGAGTTGATCTTGTGAATTGCAAGCAGTTTGAAAAAATACGCAGCGAAAATCCTTTCATGCCGCTCAACGACATCGTGCATGAGCTTGTTTTGCAGGATATTATCAGCTTCGCAGTGATGCCCGGAAGCCGCATAAGCGAAAGCAGCATCGCACAGGGGCTCGGCATAAGCCGCTCGCCGGTCAAAGCCGCGCTTGAGAAGCTTGCGTCGAATAACTATATTAAAATACAAAACAGCCGCTACTACGTCGCAGAATTCAACAAAAAAGACTATGACGAGATCTGCGATTTCACGGAGATGATTGAAACCCACGCCGCCGGCGAGGCCGCGCTGAACATAACTAAGGAGCAGCTCGACGAGCTGTACGACATGGCACACAAGCTCCAGGACACCTATGACGAGGCTTTCCATAAGGGAAAGGATTTCGTTTTCGCAAAGCTTCTTGAGCAGGAGATAAACTTCCACTTCTCCGTTGTTAAGGCCTCGGGCAATCAGCTTATAACCGATATATACGACCAGATGAAGTACCGACTGTTCCGCTGCCGCAGCTATCTGCTGTTCTCCCGTCCGGACGGATTTTATGACACGCTGGACACCGACCATGTGTTCATCTGCGATATTTTAAAGTTCGGCGACCGCGACATGGCCGCCGCCGCAATACGCCGCCACCTTGGCATCTCACGCTCCGGCATAGAAAGGTTTAACCTGCTGGAGCTGACGAACAAGAAATAGACAGTATATCCCGGCCTCACGGCCGGGATATTTTTGCGCTATGGATCACGATTTGATGTAAGGGAGAATGTACGGAAGTCCGTAGACAAGCGCAAGTCCGAAAAACGAGAGGAACAGGCAGAAGCCGATAGATATCTGCGGCTTAATCTTATAGCTCTCCTTCTTTAATCTTTTATCTATAAACCATGACGGGATCAGGCATAAAAGCGACGGGATAAACAGCCACATTCTCCGCTCGGTGCTAAATCCCGACAAACCGAGACTGACGTATAAGCCCAAGAGCCACGCAACAGAAAACAGCAGCGACAGGATTACAAGCGCTATGTATTTCGGTTTACTCATAGATTATCAGCTCCGTTTTCAATTTTTGCCGTCTGCGGCTCGGTCACTGCCCGATATACATTTTGGCATAGGTCACCGCAAGCAGAACAAGCGATATGATAACACAATATTTTACCTGAACAAGTACTCGCCGACCGCCGGTGCTCAGCATTTTCCCGATAAGCCACATGCCTGCAATGCACGCAAGCGCCCCAACGAAAATGAGCATGTTCGGCGTTCCGACGTATGTGAAAAAGCCCATACTATAGGGCAGCATGACGCACCATGCAATAAAAAGCAGAACGTCAAGAGTGTATAGAATTATGGATTTTTGTCTACTCATCTCAGGTATCCCTTCCCATCGGAATCACCTCCGGATACCGTTTTTTAGTGGCGCATTGCTGCACCTACGAATACGCATATTGCAGTTGCACGGTTTGAAGATGCCGACGAAACCGTTGCTTCCTCGCGGCTCGTTTCTTAGGCTTTAGTATAGCATATAATTTTACTTTTTTGGCTGTAAATTTCCTTGTCGGCTCAGTTTTTATGTTTTGCACAATTTGCCATTGCGTTTATCGGCAAATTAACTATTTTTAGTGGCGAATTGGGGCAGCTACGAATACGGTGATTGCCGGTGTCCGACCGGAAACGATGAGAAAAAACCGTGACTGCTACGCAACCCAGTAGTGCGGCAGTTTCCCGGTTTAGCCGGTAACTTCGACACCGGGCTACCGCAATAAACGCATCGACACAATTTGAATGCGCCACTGAAAAAATGTAGCGCCTACGGCGCGGATATATTTACACCTCATCTGCCGCAAGCGGCATCTTCCCCTCAAGCTCCGCAAGGGGAAGACAATTGGGTGCGGTGCAAAATTAAGCATCGCACTTTCGTTACGCGAAACGTAACGGTTTCTACCATTGTTCCGAACCGGGCTACCAGAGATATATGTATCCGTAGCTGCCCCAATGCGCCACTAAAAAAACAAAAAAGACGCTGCCCAACAGGAGAACGGCAACGTCTTTTTTGTGATTTTGTTGCGGCGTACTGCGGATTGAGGAGCTCCGCAATACCGGTAACAAGCAAAGAAAAGAGAGATGGAAAGAAGAATCAAACGAATAATGTTTTGTTATTTATCTGACGATATTATAATAGCACATAGTTTTTGATTTGTAAAGAGTTATTTGCGATTTTTTTATCAAATATTTTTTAATTTTTTATGAATTCAGCTTCCAAGCTCTTTTTTGATCCTCCCCATCGCGTTTTTCTCAAGGCGCGATACTTGGGCCTGGCTTATCCCGATCTCGCGCGCGACCTCTGTTTGTGTCCGTCCGAGGTAGAATCGCAGTGAAAGTATGCGCCTTTCGCGCTCGGAAAGGCGTCCGACCGCCTCATCAAGCGCGATCTGCTCAAGCCAGTGCTCATCGGTGTTTTTCGTGTCGCCTATCTGATCCATTACGCAGACGCTCTCGCCGCTGTCGCTGTACACAGGCTCGTACAGAGAGACCGGGTCGCATATCGAATCGAGTGCAAACACGACCTCGGAGCGCTTTATTCCCAGCTCCTTGGCGATGACCTCAACATCCGGCTCGCGCCCCAGCTCGGCAGTCAGCCGCTCCTTGACCTGCAAAACGCGGTAGGCAGTATCGCGAACCGAGCGCGATACGCGCACAGCGCCGTGATCGCGCAGAAACCGCCGCAGCTCGCCCGATATCATCGGAACGCCATAGGTCGAAAACTGCACGTTCTGGCTGAGATCAAAGCAGTCAATGGCTTTGATAAGCCCGATACAGCCGACCTGAAACAGGTCGTCCATGCTCTCGCCGCGTCCGGAAAACTTCTGGATGACGGACAGCACGAGGCGCAGATTTCCATTTATGAGCTTGTCGCGCGCGGCCATATCGCCCGACTGCGCGGCGGCGATCAGCTCGCGCATCTCGGCGTTTTTCAAAAGCGGCAGCTTTGATGTGTTCACGCCGCACAGCTCGACTTTGCCCTGCATAGCATCACTCTCCTAAGTGATGCTATTATTTCCCGGCCTTTCCCGAATTATCCCCACATCAGCGCGCATGTCCATGCCGAGGCGAGAAACACCGCAAGGTCGGCCAGCAGCGCCGCCGGTATCGCATGGCGCGTGTTTTTTATCTTCGCCGCGCCAAAATACACCGCAATAACGTAGAACGTTGTTTCGCTTGATCCTATCATCACAGCCGCAGTGCGCCCGGCAAGGGAATCCGCGCCGCTGTTTTTGATGATATCGGCAGCAGCAGCCGTAGCTGCGCCGCCGCTGACAGGCCGCAGCAGCGCAAGCGGAACCGTTTCGGCAGGTACGCCTATGCGCTCCATCAGCGGCGCAAGCATAGCCGACAGCGCATCCAGCGCTCCGGACGCACGCAGCATGTACACTGCCGGGAACAGAACGATAAGCGTCGGCAGCATGTTTTTTAGTGTTTCAAGACCCTGCATCGCGCCGCGGCAAAGCGCCGGAAAAATATCCGTGCCGGAAATGAGCGCATGTATGCCCACCGACGCAAGGATGAGCGGCACGGCAAGCTCAATAAGCACGCTCACGGCCGACGCTCCATTGCGCAAGCAGCTGCCAATCCCACAGCCACAGATACAGCCGAGCTTATCCACACCGCCGGCAAAATGTCAAACGGCGAGGTCGCCCCCTCTGCCGCGCGTATGGCCGCAACGGTGGTCGGCAGCAGCTGGATCGACGCCGTGTTCAAAACGACGAGTCTGCACAGCTCATTTGACGCCTCGCCCGGCGATGCAAGCCGTGCCATCTCCTGTGCCGCGCGAATCCCCATCGGCGTTGCCGCATTGCCGAGACCGAGCAGATTTGCGCTGACATTTGCCGAAAGCGGCTGCAAGACAGCCTCGTGCCGCGCACTTTCCGGAAACAGGCGCCGCAGTATCGGCCTGAGCGCATGCGACAGCGCTTCGGCAAGCCCTGAAGCTCTCATAAGCTCCATCACCGCACACCACAGGCAAACAGCACCGCCGATAACTATGCACAATTCGATGGCGGCATGCGCCCCTTCCAGCGCCGCCTGCTGCACCTGTCCCACGGTTCCGTTCAGGCATCCGAAAAGAATGGAGACGACGATCATCGCCGTCCATATAAGACCCATAAGCATGACAATTCTCCTCGTATTTCCAAACACTTGTTAGTGTATTGTATTATTTTTCATGCAGTTAAATACATTTCATTACAAATCATTCTGTTAATTTGTAGAATTTTTGTGAATACTGAAATTTTTTGTTGACAGGATGAGTAATTTTGGTATAATTAATGGTGTATTTTGTGGGATATAAATTTTCCGAAATGGAGGGAGCCCATATATGAAATCCACAGGTATAGTCAGAAAAGTTGATGAACTCGGCCGTATAGTTCTTCCCATCGAGCTGCGCCGTACTCTTGACATTGCTGAAAAAGACGCACTCGAAATTTTTGTAGAAGGCGATAACATCATTCTTCACAAGTATCATCCTTCCTGCGTCTTCTGCGAGAACACCAAGAATATCATTAGCTACAAAGGCAAGAATGTTTGCCCTGACTGCATCAAAAAGCTCAAGGAGAAAATTTAATCTGCACGAGCAGCTAAACCGCCGACTTTTGAAGCCGGCGGTTTTTCTTTATGACGCATCGGAATATGTACGCCCGACCGGCTCTCGGATTTGCTCCCTCTGACGGAGGATATTTGCGCCAAGGCAAGGCAAAGGCCGAAGCGCATACTTTGTGTATGTGTAAGCCCGTCAACGCAGTATTGGCACAAATAGCCCCGTCAGAGCGCAAATAGACCCGTCAGGAGTTATAATAGGTACATTGCGCCCATAATTATCAGCAGCTCCTTGTCGCCGCTTTCACGGTACATAAGGTACAGAATGAGGATGAGGAGCAGATCCTCTGTTTCGAGCTCTCCGAGCTTTTTGGGAAGATCACCGAGGATGGGCAGTCGAGCAAGAGGCTCAGCAGGCAGCGACGGGCGGCGCTGCGGCGGACGGGGCGCAGCCGAAGTCTGCTTGGGCTTTTCGCTGCGGCGATCGTCAATGCGCTCGGCGCGGCTGCCGTTGCCGCGATAGAGATTATACGCTGCCATCGTCATCGCCTCCGAGCTTTTCGGCGGCAAGCTCGGCTATGCCGGCAAGGCGCGCAATTTTCATGGCTCTGTCCATTTTGCCGCGCCGCTTTTCGGATAGGAACGGCCGCATAGCCTCAAGCAGCTTTGCGTCGCGGCCGGCGCCGCTCTTACCCGACAGCATGCCGCTTATTTTTTTCAGCATTGAGGGGTCTATATCCGGCGCAGGCTCCGGCTGTTCGGCCGCGCTGCCGGACATGAGCGATTTTGCAAAGCCTGCAAACCGCTCCATCTCATCGGGGTCATTCAGCAGCTTATTCAGCTTATCCTCAAAATCGCTCAATACGGTTCACCTCACTGCATTGCTTTGCGCAGGCTTTCGGCAAGGCGCTTGCCCTCATCGGTGGACAAAACGCCGCGCAATATATCCTGCAAGGCCGCCATATCGCCGTTTTTTGCGGCTTTCCCGACCGCTTCGGCATCAACAAGACGGCTGACCGCTTTTCCGTCGGCCGACTCGGCGAGCTTCATGAGCGCATCGCTCTTGCCGCTTTTTTTAAGCTCGCTGCCAAGCCGTTCAAGATCTTTCATCACTATCACCCGGTCACATTATATTCACCGACCGGCTCAAGCTTTACAATTTTATTCTCACAGGAGGCAGATTATGAAAATTGCAGTTTTCTCCGACACTCACGGCTTCAGCCGCGGAATGATAAACGCCGTTGAGGAATATAAGCCCGACCAGATCATTCATCTCGGCGACGGGATGCCCGACGCCGAAAAGGTGCGCGAAATGTTTCCGCAGATACCGGTGTGCTGCGTTCCCGGCAACTGCGACGGATACTATGACGACGAGGAAGCCTACAAGCTCATCACCCTCGGGTCGCTCAAGGCATTTCTCACACACGGCCACCGCTATGCCGTGCGCGGCGGCAAGCTCGATGTGCTGCTGTACGCCGCCGAGTGCTGCGGCGCGCAGATAGCCATGTTCGGGCACACGCACAGGGCACTTTTCGTGCTAAACCCCGGAACCGCCGGCAAAGCGCCGCGCAGGACCTGGGCAAAGCTCGAGATCACGCCCGACGGCACGGTAAGCTGCGATATTTGCGATATCGTCTCTTAGTTTACAAAAAATCGTAGATTATTTAATATTTTTATACTATAATGGCTTTGCATTTTAACAACAGGAGATATGACATGAAAAGATTTATCGCACTGACACTTGCGCTTGTGATGCTCTGCTGCTGCGCGGCAGGCTGCGGCAGCGATACTAAGGAAGACACCGTGATGACCGTCAACGGCACCTCCGTGAGCTTTGACGAGTACATGGGAGGACTCAATCAGGCGGTCAGCGAGCTTGAGGATCTCTATCAGAGCTATTCCGGAACAAGCGTTGACTGGGACGGCAAGTTCCTTTTTGACGACACCGTGACGAACCTTGAGTGGTGCCTCAAGCGTGCAGGACAGCAGGTAGCACGATACCGCGTTGTTGAGCAGAAGGCCAAGGAAATGGGCGTTACGCTCACCGACGAGCAGACCGCAGCCATTGACGATCAGATCCAGAATATAAAGGATCAGTACGTCACCTCGGACGACAATGCCGACACTCAGCTTCAGGCGTTCTTTGCCTCCTACGGCTACACCGAGGACAGCTACAGAGAGCGCTGCCGCCTCAACTATCTGTACTCCGATCTGTTCACCGAGATCTACGGCGAGCAGGGCAGTAAGCTCAGCGATGATAAGGTGCAGGCATACGCCGAGGAAAACGACTACATCACCTCCGCGCACATTCTGCTGCTCACCTCCGAGACCGTGACCGACGCCGACGGCAAGTCAAGCTCCAAGGAGCTTTCCGACGAGCAGAAGGCCGAGAAAAAGGCCAAGGCCGAGGAGCTTTGCGCAGAGCTTAAGGCGATCACCGACGACACCGAGCGCTGGACGCGCTTCAAAGAGCTTATGAATGAATACAGCGAGGACACCGGCCTTGCGCAGTTCCCCGAGGGCTACTGCTTCACAAAAGGCTCGATGGTCACGGAATACGACGACGCGAGCCGCGCCCTTAAAGAGTACGAGGTAAGCGACGTTGTCGAATCGCAGTTCGGCTACCACGTCATCATGCGTCTGCCGACCAAGGGTACCGATCTCGTTTCCTACAGAAACGGCTATACGCAGTCGGTAGTTCCACTGACCTACCTCGCAGCTCCAGTAGAGTTTGACGCAGACATTGCCGATTGGGCAAGCAGCGCCGATATTAAATACACAAAGCTTTACGACAGCATTGACTTCAGCCAGTTTATCACCTCGGCAGGCTTCACCTTCCAGTCCTACGCAGACTACACCGCCGCAAAGAGCAAGGAGTCGTAACCTACTGCTTTAAACATTCAAGCAGCCACGGCAGAGCATTCTGCCGTGGCTGCTGTTGTGTTTTTTGCCGTCATGTGATAGTATTTTTCTGGGCTTTGACGCGCAAATCGCGCCGCGCAACCGAAAAGTTGCGCAATAGTTGGTGGTGCAACCGGGCAAAAACCGCTATACTGAGGCCATCAAAGCAAAGGAGAAAACACTATGAATTTCGTCGCAACAATGATCCCGTTCGGGATATTCTACATCGCCGTAGCATGTTTGGGTATATACTTAACTGTGCTCGTTATAAAGGCTCTGCGCAAATACTTAAAGTCCGAGCCTGTGAGGAAGGAGAAGCAGGAGGCCGCCAGAAACCTCGGAGAGGTTTTGAAGCAGCATCGGGTGGACTGCAAGATGACGCAGGAGTTCGTGGCCGAATCACTGGGAGTGAGCCGTCAGGCCGTTTCCAAGTGGGAGTCCGGCGCTTCCGATCCGAGCACGACAAACCTGATGGCGTTGGCAAAGCTCTTCGGTGTAAGCGCGGAGGACTTACTCAAGGAAGCGCAATAAACATCGTAAAACATACTAAGGCGCGCATATGGCAAAAACCATATGCGCGTTTTTTTGCTTATTATTAAATTATGCTTCCTGCGACTCCGCAGCCCTTGTCGGCAGAGTTGCGCTGTATTCCGTTCCGCCGTCGCCATAGGTGTATTTTACGGTCAGGTCGCCGGTCTCCTCGTTCTGCTCGCAGGCGGTGACTGTTATCGACAGCGCCTGAATATCGAGGTCAAGTTCATAGTAATAGCCGTTTTCGTCGAACATATCGCGCACCATCAGGCGGTGACCGTTATCGTAATCGTGATACGCAACGAGCTTGCCGTTATCCCAAAAGGCGTTGAAAAACGAATCGGACACGCGGCCGTTTTTCAGGTCATAATAGCGGCAAAAGGTCTTGTCATTGACGTAAAACCTCACGCCGAGCAGATCGTCGTTTATAACGGCAACTCGCGGCTGATTTGCGCATATGGCGCTCTCCAGCTCCGCTCCGGACTTGTCCTTTATCGTGTAGCTGTACTTGGTAATGCCGCTTGAGTTATCCTCAGCAACCACAAAGCAGTCTCCCTGCGAAAGTATCGCTGCGCTCGGCGCCGGAGTTTCCGCCGGAGTATTCTCGCCGCAGCCGGCAAGCAGCATAAGCATGAGCAGCATAATTGCCGCTATTCGTTTTTTCATGGCTTTATCCTTTCGTAGCAAACAAAGCTGTATTCGATATCTCCCTCGCGCAGCGCCTCGCTTTGGCTCGCAATGCGCCAGTCGGCGCTCGCGTCGAGGTTTTCAAAATAGCTGTCTGACTGCGGACAGCAGTTTATTTTTGTGACAAAAACGCGGTCAATATACGGCATCATGTCGCGAAAAACGCTCTGTCCGCCGAGGACCATGGCGTTGTCCGCGCAAAGCGAGCGCGCCTGCTCCGGGCTGTGCGCGATCTCCGCGCCGTCGATGACTGTGCTCTGCCGCGTGAGGACAATGTTTCTGCGCCCCTTGAGCGGCCTGCCGCCCGGAAAATCGGCCAGCGTTCGGCGGCCGACGATCACCGTTCTGCCGCGAGTAAGCTCAACAAAATGCTTCCTGTCGGCCTTCAAGACGACCGGCTGTGTTCCGTCCACTCCTATTCCCCAGTCGGAATAAACGGCAACTATTGCATCCATGTTATTTCCTTTCAGACAGCGACGGGGATCTTGGACTTGAATTCGGAATATTCATAGCCCTCTACCTTGAAGCTGTCGCGCGTAAACTTATAAAAATCGTCCACCGTGGGGTCAATAATAAACTTCGGCGCAGCCTTGGGCGGATTTGCGATGATCTCCTCTATCGCAGGAACGTGCCTGTCGTAGATATGCGCATCGGCGATCACATGCACAAGCTCGCCTGCCTTGAGTCCTGCAACCTGCGCGAACATATGCGTGAGCACCGCGTACTGCACAACATTCCAGTTGTTTGCCGCAAGCATGTCCTGCGAGCGCTGATTGAGTATGGCATTGAGCGTGTTTCCGCTGACGTTGAAGGTCATTGAATACGCGCAGGGATACAGCGCCATCTCGCTCAAGTCGGCATGGTTATAGATATTGGTCATTATCCTGCGCGAGGCCGGGTTGTGCTTGAGATCCCAGATCACTCTGTCCACCTGGTCCATGTCGCCCTCGGGATAGTGGTGCTTAACGCCGAGCTGATAGCCGTAGGCCTTGCCTATTGAGCCTGTCTCGTCCGCCCAAGCGTCCCACACGCGCGTGCGAAGCTCGTTAACGTTGTTGCTCTTTGCCTGCCATATCCACAAAAGCTCGTCGATCGCAGACTTCCAATAGGTTCGGCGCAGCGTCAGTATCGGGAACTCCTCTGCCAGGTCATAGCGGTTTACGATGCCGAACTTTTTAACGGTGTGCGCAGGCGCGCCGTCCTCCCAGCGAGGCCGCACCTCGCGGTCGGTATCCCACACGCCGTTTGTCAGTATATCCTTGCAATTTGCTATAAATATTTCATCGGCTCTGCTCATAATGCACCTCAACTAAAAAACTTTTTCTATTTTATCATCTCACCGAATTTTATGCAACGCATAATATGAGATTACCGGAGGTGATGTGATGAAGATACTTATCTGCGGCGGCGATGAGCGCAGCGTGCTGCTTGCCGGAATGCTCAAAGACGACGGGCACGAGGTACTATGCTTTTGTATGGACAAAGCGCAGCTGCCTGACGGCGTTAGCACCGTTTCCTCGCCCGAGCAGGCCGATGCCGTCATACTGCCTGTGCCTGCCGAAAATGCGCACGGGCTTTTGAATGCTCCGCTCGGCTCGCAGCCATGCCGCATAGAGCACATACTCGACTGCGCAGGCTGCGGTGCTGTGATTATCGGCGGCAGGATAAGCGCACAGATAAAGACCTCGGCAGCCGAGCGCGGTCAGCGCTGCTTTGATTACATGAAATGCCCCAACTTCACAGTAAAAAACGCCGCAATAACGGCCGAAGGTGCGGTCAGCGAACTTATGCGCAGAGCACAGGCTGCGCTGTGCGATATGCGCATACTCGTCGTAGGCTGGGGGCGCATCGGCAAGCTGCTGATAAATAAGCTGTCTGCGCTGTGCCCGGCGGTATACCTCATGTCAGTGAACACCGAGGCAAGGGCACTGGCTGCTGAGCTCGGCTGCCCATCCCTTCCGCCCGACTGTCCGCGCGAGATCCTGCAGAGCTTCGACGCCGTAATAAACACCGCTCCCGCGCAGGTCATACCAGATCTGACGGCGTTTAAATCAAGCTGCATCCTGCTGGAGCTTGCATCCGCTCCGGGCGGCATTGATCCGGCCGAGGCCGCCGATGCCGGGCTTGACCTTACCGTTCTGCGCGCGCTGCCCGGCCGATACGCACCCAAGAGCGCCTCGGAAGCAATGTATTCGCCGGTTTCCGACATATTAAAAGGAGTTGATCACCATGACTAAACCACGCATCGGCATAGCCCTCTGCGGCTCTTACTGCACATATGATAAGCTTTTTTCTCAGCTTGTTCTGCTTTCCGATAAATACGAGCTTGTGCCCATAATGAGTGAAACTGCGGCAGCGACCGACACACGCTTCGGAAAAGCCGCCGATTTTTTATCGCGCCTTGAGTCATTGTGCGGCACAAAGCCGGTTTGCTCCATTGCCGAGGCCGAGCCGCTCGGCCCGGCAAAGCCGATGGAGGCGCTCATAATCGCCCCCTGCACAGGAAACACCATGGCAAAGCTCAACCACGGCATAACCGACACCGCCGTCACCATGGCCGCAAAAGCGCATCTTAGAAACTCAAAGCCGCTTATCATAGCATTTTCCACAAACGACGCGCTCTCAGGCTCGGCTCCCAACATTGCCGGACTTTTAAACCGCAAAAACGTCTACATTGTACCATTCCGTCAGGATGACCCGATAAAGAAGCCGTTCTCGGCTGCATCCGATTTTTCGCTCATCGGCGCAACCGTTGAATCCGCCCTCGCCGGCAAGCAGCTCCAGCCTCTTTTAATTGCGCATTGAGGCAGCTACGGATACGCATATTGCGTGAACCCGGTTCGAAACTGCCGGCAAAACCGTGTGTGCCTCGCGCTACATTAGTGCGGCATAGCGTTTTATTGCCCGGTGTCGAAGTTACCGATGAAACCGTGGTTGCCGCGCCATACATTAGTGCGCTGCTGCGTTTTGCACCGCACCTTGTAGGGAACGGGCTTGCCCGTTCCGCGTATCACGGTTTTACCTGCACTCACCAATCGGGCAACCGCAATAAATGTATTCGTAGGAGCAGTAAGGCGCCTCTGAAAAGTCTTCCCCTTGCGGAGCTTGAGGGGAAGGCTTTTTAGTGGCGCATTGACGCTGATGCCGATACATTCATTGCGTCAGCCCGACCGGAAACTGCCGACGAAACCATCGCAACGGAACGGGCAAGCCCGTTCCCTACAGGGGTGCGGTGCAAAAATTAAACACTGCACTAACGTTACGCGAGGCAACTACGGTTTATTCAAATGTCCCGAATCGGGACACTGCAATAAATGTATCCGTAAAATTTTAATGCGCCTCTAAAAATACGGTTTACTCCATTGTCTCCGGTCGGGCAACCGGAGATATACGTATTCGTAGGTGCGGTAAATCGCCACTAAAAACACTTGACAAAGTTTGAAATGCATATATAATAGAGGTACAATTGAACAAGGCATGATAGAGGCGCGGTCGCCATCAGTAGCTTAGTTTAAAACGCCGGGAAGCGTTAAGCGAAAGGGGCTATCGCCGAAGGGTTCGGCTTTCCCGAGGTCGGATGCCTGGGATGCAGGAGAATATTCTGCATACTGTCGCTTTATGCGGAGAGCTGTCATGATCCGGCAAGATGTTTTCCTGTTGAGTCATGATCGCGTCATGGCTCGATTTTTTGTTCAAAATTCAAAGGAAAAAGGGAAGAAACATCATGGAATTTGTAAACACCTTTTGGGCTCTGGTCCCACCGATCGTCGCGATCGTTCTTGCGCTGATCACCAAGGAGACCTACAGCTCACTGTTCATCGGCATCCTCGTCGGCGCGCTGTTCGTATCGGGCTTCAGCCCCGTCGGCACGCTTGACGCGATGATCACCGAGGGCTTCACCCCGGCGATCTCGGATAACGCGGGCATATTCATGTTCCTCGTCATCCTCGGCATCATGGTCGCGCTTGTTAACTCCACAGGCGCTGCCGCAGCATTCGGCAAGTGGGCTGCGCGCCACGTCAAGAGCCGCGCAGGCACGCTGTTTGCCACCTTCGTCCTCGGCGTTCTGATCTTCATCGACGACTACTTCAACTGCCTGACCGTTGGCTCGGTCATGCGTCCGCTGACTGATAACCAGAAGGTCTCGCGCGCAAAGCTTGCTTACATCATCGACGCAACGGCCGCTCCCGTGTGCATGATCGCCCCGGTATCGAGCTGGGCGGCAGCAGTCTCCGGCGTTGCGGAAAAGCTCGACTCCGGCATCTCCGGCATCCAGCTTTTCATCCAGGCAATCCCCTTCAACTTCTACTCCCTGCTGACCTTCGTGTTCGTAATCGGCATGATCGTCATGGGCTTTGACTACGGCCCGATGGCAAAGAGCGAGCTTGAAGCACTCAAGGGCAACCTCGGCTCCCTCGGCAACGACGAGGAGGTAGAAAGCACCAAGGCAACCCTGTGGGATATGCTCATCCCCATCATCGTTCTCATCATCATGTGCATCATCGGCCTTATGTACGTCGGCGGCTTCTGGGATCCCGAAAGCGGCGTTGCGGGCGACTTCGTCGGCGCATTCGGCAACACGGACGCATTCGTCGGCCTGCCCTGGGGCTCGCTCGTTGCACTTGTGTTCACCATCATCTACCTGATCTGCCGCGGCGTTACCTCCTTCAAGGACGCAATGAGCTGCGCAGTCAAGGGCTTCAACGCAATGGTCCCGGCTATCCTCATCCTCACCTTCGCGGTCTCGCTGAAGAACATGACCGGTCTGCTCGGCGCTGCAACCTATGTTGAGGGCGTCATGAAGGCCGCTTCCGCCGGTCTGTTCAGCATGCTCCCGGCTATCATCTTCATCGTTGCATGCCTGCTCGCTTTCGCGACCGGCACGAGCTGGGGCACCTTCGGTATACTGATCCCCATCGTTCTGCCCATCTTCAAGGTCGGCGATCCTCTGCTGATGATCGGCATCTCCGCATGCCTCGCCGGCGCTGTCTGCGGCGACCACTGCTCCCCCATCTCCGACACGACCATCATGGCCTCTGCCGGCGCAAACTGCAACCACATCGAGCACGTCCAGACTCAGCTGCCCTACGCAGTGACCGTTGCCCTTATAAGCTTTGTAAACTTCATCATTGCAGGCTTTGTTAAGAATGCGTGGATCTGCCTGCCGATCGGCATCGTAATGACCATTGTCGTTCTCTTCATCCTGCGCTCTACCGTCGGCAAGAGGACAAGCGTTGCAGCCGAAAAGTAATAGTTAATAGTATATAGAAAAACCGGCGTTGAAAATTCGACGCCGGTTTTTTATGCGGTTTTATGCCGCCAGCAGGATAAATCCCGAAACGATCAGAAACTCCGCAAGCAGGTATGTAAGCATGACTCCGAAGTGCGTTTTAAACGGCCTGCCTTTCCGGAAGCGGACGTAAAACAAAATCGAATCGGATACGAAAAAGCTTATCGCGCCGGCATACATTATGGCCGTTGCAAAGCACGGCAGCGTCACGAGCTGGAACAGCGCAAAGCAGTTCATAGTCCCGTTTATGATAAGGTAGCTTATCATACCGACATACAGGCTCTTCGGCCGCACATTTCCGATAAGTCCTCGGAAAACCAGTGCAACCGCCGCAATGTACACAGCTGCCGCAAGGATCATCAGCCACACGGGCACGAGCGAAAAATCAACGTGCATGCAGTAGGCCGCCGCGAAACACAGGTGCGATATGAAAAAGCTGAATCCTCCGACAGCAAACCCAACGGTGCCAAATATCAGCAGGACATCGCCCAGCCAGCTCGTTGCCACTGCGGCAATGACGATATCAAGTGGCATCTGAACCGTTGTAAGATACCATCCGAGCAGCGTTGGCAGCAGAAAAACCTTCGTTACGGCGCGCAGGATCTTGTCGCACTTCCAGCTTGCGTACAGGTGCACGGCGGAAAATGCGGCAAACGCCCCAAGAAATACATAATTCATTTAATCTCTCCCATCTATACTAACAATACAATAACATACATTGCGTATTATTTCAACAAATATAAGACGTTGAAACCGGGAAGATTTTGTGATAAAATTGATAAAGCTGACGAGAGCCGAACCCATATCGTCTGTCAGTGCGCCCTTCCGGCTATTTTCGCCTTTTTTGTCTTGATGGGCTGTCGTATTGTCGAGTGCTTTAACGCAGCATGGGCTAAAATCTGCCCGTCAAAACCGATATGGGTTCGACTCTCGTCAGCTTAACCACCGTAAAGGACGGCTTTTTTGATGAAAACTCCGCTAATGATGATAATAAATCCGGCCGCAGGCAAGGGCGGCTTCAAAAGGTCGCTGCCGGATGCGCTGCGGCTGCTGTCGGACACAGGGTACGCCGTGAGCCTATATTTCACCGAGTGCCGCGGCCACGCGACCGAGCTTGCAACGCAGTATGCCGGCGCGTTTCCGTATCTGCTCGTTCTGGGCGGCGACGGCACGCTTGCCGAGGCTATCGCCGGGCTTATGCCGCTTGCAGAGCGGCCGAAGGTGGGCTATATCCCCATCGGCACGGCAAACGACGTTGCGCGCACCATCGGCCTGCCGAAGAATGACATTCTTGCCGGTGCGCAGCATTTTATAGGCGGCACACCCCACGAGTTTGACGAGGGACGGCGCGACGGAGGATACTTCAACTATGTCGCGGCCTTCGGCGCGTTCACCGAGGTCAGCTACGCAACTCCGCAGGAGTCCAAGAAGCAGCTTGGCGAGGCGGCGTATCTGCTGGGCGCGGTCAAGAGCCTTTCAACGCTCAAAAGCCGCCATGTGACAGTCGAGTACGACGACGGCTGCATAGACGGCGAGTTTTTGTACGGCAGCATGTCAAACTCCTACTCCGTTGCCGGTCTGATCGACCTGCCGCGTGACGAGATAAAGCTGGGCGACGGGCTGCACGAGCTTGTGCTCGTAAAAAAACTGCCCAACGCGGCGGCCATGGCCACGCTCGCGGCAAAGGTGCTCAGCCACGATCTGAGCAGCGAATACATAATAATAAAGCACACAAAAAAGGCGCGCTTTATCTTCGATGAGCCGGAGACATGGACCTTCGACGGCGAAAACGGCGGCGCACACAGCGATATATGCTTTGAAAACTGCCCGCAGGCGATTGCTCTGATTTATTAGAATTAATAAATCAGAGAATTAATAGTGAATGATGAATAATGAATAATTAATGTGTGCGCCTACGGCGCAGATTCTTGATTGCGCATTCACATTGTGCCGATACGGTTTTTGCGCCAGCACGACCGGGAACTACCGGCAAAACCATCACAACGGAACGGATGAATCCGTTCCCTACAAGCGACCGGTGGCCGCAGCGGAGAGCTGATAGCTGATAGTTAATAGGTTTTATTCAACCCCTCGGCAGCAAAGCTGCCTGCTCCCCTTAACAGAGGAGCCAATGGGTGCGGCGCAAAATTCAGCATCGCACTCGCGTTACGCGAGGCAAATACGGTTTCCACCATTATCCCGAACCGGGCAAGCGCAAAACGTAGCTTGCACTACTGGATCGCGTAGCATTCGCGGTTTCCTCCGCTGTCCCGAACCGGGCAAGCGCAAAACGTAGCTTGCACTACTGGGTCGCGAGGCACGCACGGTTTCCACCATTATCCCGAACCGGGCACCAATATAAATGTATAGGAGCAGCGCTAAATCGCCTCTAAAAAGATGGATTATAGGAATTTTAGATTGAGCAAAATAAATACCGACGAGTTCCGGCATGTCAAGCTGCTGCTGTTCTGGCCGCTGTTCGGCATAATGTTCTCGTTCGTCGAGCGGTTTTACCACGTCGGCTCGTACTACGTCATGCACTGCGCGTTTGACGACGCCATACCATTCTGCGAATGGTTCCTTATACCATATCTGTTTTGGTTCGTGTACCTGATAGGCACATTGGTGTATACCTTCTTCTTCGACGTTCCGGCGTTTAAGCGGATGATGCGCTTTATCATCTGCACCTACACGATAACGATGGTCATTTACCTGCTGTTCCCGACATGCCAGAACCTGCGGCCCGAGGTGTTTCCGCGCGACAACGCGCTGACACGGTTCATCGGCTGGTTCTATACCTTTGACACGAACACGAACGTCTGCCCGTCGATACACGTTCTCGGCTCGGTCGCTGCGATGTTCGGCCTGCTCGACTGCCGGAAGCTGCAAAAGCCGTGGGTGAAATTTGCCGTGTGCGTCATGGCGCTGCTCATCTGCGCATCCACGGTGTTCATGAAGCAGCACTCGATCCTCGACGTGCTCGCAGCCGTGCCGCTGTGCCTACTCGGCCACTATCTGTGCTATCAGCGCGCAGACGAGCCGAGCACCGCCGCCGTGCATTAAAAAAATCCGTCCCAAGAAGGCCGGCTGACACAAGAAAACACACGCCCAAAATGGCGGAGCAAGCACGAATGTCTTCGTTGCGACGGCTTGGTATACACAAAGTATGCCTGCGCCGCCGCGCCTTGACCTCGCACTTGCTCCGTCATTTTTGGTGCTTTGCAGTTTTGAAGCTGCGATTTTTGTTCCTGCAAGGACAAAGCCACAGAGCATTACTGACGTATTCTCAAGGCTTTGGACGTAGCAGTGGCGAAAAAAATCGTTTCAAAACCGTATATTTTATTGTGTCAGCCGGCCTTGGGGAGCTTTTTTGTTTGAAATACTTTTATCTGAGGCCGCGAGCCTTTATGTAGCTCAAGATGGTCTGAACCGTGCCCTCGACGCCGAGTTTAGAGCTGTTGATGCACAGATCATAGTTCTGCGCGTCGCCCCAGGTCTGGTCGCTGTAGTACTTATAGAAGCTGGAACGATCCTTATCGACTTCCTTGATCTTCTTGCGTGCCTGAGCCTCATCAAGACCCTGACGCTGCTCAAGGCACTTGATGCGCGCGTCGGTGTCGCCGAGGATAAAGACACTGACCACATCATCCCTGTCGTTGAGGACATAGTCGGCGCAGCGACCGACGAAGATGCAGTCTTCCTTGGATGCGATCTCGCGGATCGCGTCGAACTGTGCGGAAACTACCTCCATGTTCAGACGGAAATTCTCATTCAGACCATAGCCGCCTGCGTGCAGCAGGAAAGCTGACATACGCTTTTCGTCGTATGCGTTAATGAGCTCGCGGCTGAAGTCGGAGTGCTTTGCCGCCTCGTCAACGATCTCCTTGTCGTAGCATTTGATGCCAAGCTCCTTTGCCAGAAGTCTTGCTATCTCTCTGCCGCTTGAACCGTGCTGTCTTCCGATGGTGATAATCATAATGACGCCTCCAATTCAATTTCTTTTGATGGTTTCATTATAGCACTCTTTGTGAAAAAATCAACATACATAAATAATTTTTCTTGCATATGTTTTTAGTATGATAAGAAAAAAACGACTGATCATGAATACCGCGCTCTTAACAGGCTCATCGCTTATAATGAGCCTCATCTCCATGTCGTTTCAGGTGTGGCTTGCAGGGCGCATAGGATCGGCAGGTATAGGGCTTTATCAGCTGGTAGTGTCGGTATCGTTTCTGTGCACTACCTTTGCAATTTCGGGCGTGAGGTTTGCCGCGACGCGGCTTGTTTCCGAAGAGATAGGACGCGAGCGCGAGCAGGGGATAAGCGGCGCGATGCGGCGCTGCTTTGTTTACAGCGCACTGTTCGGGACCGCGGCGTTTTTCGTCTTGCACGGCGGAGCGGAAATGATAGGCTTTCTGTGGATAGGCGATGCGCGCACCGTGCGCTCGCTGCGCATCATGGCGTATGCCATGCCGATGGTCTCACTGTGCTCGGCGATGTCGGGCTATTTCACCGCCTGCGGCAGGGTGTGGAAGCCGACAGTTGTGCATTTTTTCGAGCAGATAATAACCATTGCGCTCGTCGCGCTTTTCCTTGTGCGCTCCCCGGCCGGTGATATTGAAAAAAACTGCTCCGCCGTCATGCTCGGAACGGTCTGCGGCGACGCGATATCCTTTGTCATGATGCTGCTGTTTTACCTCACCGACCGCGGACGGCATCCGGGCAACGGCAAAAACGATCTGCGGCTTACCTCACGTATGCTGCGCATTGCGCTGCCGCTTGCGTTTTCGGCCTATGCGCGCTCGGCGCTGTCAACGCTCGAGCATCTGCTCGTACCGCGCGGACTCAAATCGGCAGGTTTTTCGGCCGACCGCGCTCTGTCCGGCTACGGGACGATACAGGGAATGGTCATGCCGATAATATCGTTCCCGGCCTGCTTTCTCATGGCGCTCAGCGAACTTATGATACCCGAGCTTACCGAGGCACAGATGCGCGGCGAGCGCGCCGAGATATCGCGCACGGTGCGAAGCTTATTAAAAAAGGGCAGCGGCTATTCGCTTGCCGTTGCCCTTGCGATATTCATTTTTGCCGACAGACTCGGGATCGCCGTCTATTCCTCGCCGGAGGCAGGGCATTTTCTGCGTCTGCTCGCGCCGCTTATTCCGATAATGTACACCGACATGCTCTGCGACGGCTGCCTTAAGGGGCTTGGCCAGCAGATGTGGAACATGGGCATAAACGTGCTTGATGCGCTTTTAGGCGTACTGCTCGTGTGGAGAGTGCTGCCGGTGTATGCCCTGACGGGCTGTATCTGCATCATTTATTTCAACGAATGCCTGAATTTTGCCCTGAGCATGCTGCGGCTCGGGAAGGTCATCCGTTCTTAGCCTTGCGCTCGGCAAGCTTTTTGTCGCCCTTGTGAAGCAGGGGAGATATGCGCTTGTAAAGCAGCATCGTCAGCACCGTTACTATAATGCCCTTTAAAAGGTTAAACGGAACGACGCAGAACAGAACGAGTGTCGATACGCTGTTTATAGCCGAGTTTATGTCGTTGCCCATCTTGATTATCGCCTCAAGCGGCATGCCGAACAGTTCTGCGAAGGTCGGCAGCAGGTAAACCGCATTGAAAAGGCTTCCGAAAATCGTCATTACGAGCGTGCCGGCGATCATGCCGATAAGCGCGCCGCGCTTGCTCTTTTTCATGTGGTAGATGCACGATGCCGGCAGAACGAACGAGCAGCCGACGACGAAGTTTGCAAAGTCGCCGACAAAGGCGGTCGTCGTGCCCTTTAAAACGAGCTTTACGATGATCTTGAGAAACTCCGCCACGACGCCGGATACCGGCCCGAGGTAGAATGTGCAGATCATGATGGGGATCTCGCTCAGGTCGATCTCGTAAAAGCTCGGCGCGAAGAACAGGGGGATCTCGATAAACATCAAAACGCCCGCCATCGCCGAAAAGATCGCCGTGTAAGCAAGAAAATGCGTACTGCCGAGCTTTTTGCGGTTTTTCATAACAAAGCGCTCAAACAGCAGCGCCAGCACGAACAGTGCCGCGAATATGCCGAGGCATTCGAGCACGAACGAAAGATTTTCACCTATCTGAGAGATAAGCTTTCCCATGGATATGTACCTCCGAAATTAAAAAATCACCCGAAAGAAAATATCTTTCAGGCGACGCAATAAATCAAAGCGCACATCTTCTACCATCCAGACTATACTGTCGGTACCGGAATCACACCGGTTCATGCCTTTCGGCTCGCGGACTTTACCGCCGGTCGGGAAATGCTCCCTGCCCTGAAGATATCCTATTCGGTTGTGCCCTCATTATAGCGCTGCTGCATAAAATGTCAATACCCTTTTGACATTTTTCTTTAGATGCCTTACAATGGAAAACGGTGATGTTATGGAACACGGAAAAAGCTGCTGCTTTTCGGGACACCGGCCGTCGAAGCTTCCATGGGGCTATGACGAGGCTGATCCGAGATGTGCTGAATTTAAAGAAAAGCTCGCCGCCGTTATCGGCGCGGTGTACGATTCGGGGATAAAGCATTTTATCTGCGGAATGGCGCTCGGCTGCGACATGTACTGTGCCGAGGCCGTCATAAGGCTCAAAAAAATGCATTCGGAGGTTACGCTCCAGGCCGCCGTTCCGTACAGGGGGCAGGCCGATAACTGGAACGAGTATAACCGCCTGCGATACGATCGCATCGTTGATAATTGCGACGAGGTAACAGTGCTTGCCGAGAGCTACAGTCCGGCATGCATGGCGATAAGAAATCGCTTCATGGTAGATAATTCGAGCGTCCTTGTCGCCTGCTACGACGGCATGTCCGGAGGAACGTGGAACACCATCCGCTATGCGCAGAAAAAAGATATCGAGGTCATCCAGCTTCCCATAGAATAGCTTCTGTACGGCGCGTAGCCCTGAAAAAAGCTGCTTTCTGCCGATTTTTTTAATGTTCGGGATGTTTTGACAGATGAATGGACTTTGCCGCGCTGCGGAGGCAAATTGCTGTTGCAATCGGCCGGGCTTTTTGCTACAATGAGTTTCATTGTTGAAATCAAAACTATGCAGAATGGGGTCCGAGCATTGAATACGAGTGAAAAATGGCCGAAGTATTCCCCGACGAACAAAAAACAATCGGCAGTTGATATTGTAATTAACAGAATAGTCGACGATGTTCTCACCGGACGATACAAGCCGGGGGATAAGCTCCCGACGGAGATGCAGCTTGCCGAGATGATGTCCATGAGCAAAAACACCGTGCGTGAGGCAATTAAAATTCTGGTGGCCTACGGCGCCGTCGAGATACGCCGCCCGGAAGGAACCTTCATCACGCATTCGTTTACGCCCAAGATGCTCAACCCCGTCATTTACTCGCTTCTTTTCAGCAAGAGCAATGCCGATGATCTTCTTGGCCTGAGACGTATGATAGACACGGGCGTGTTCCTGCTTATCATAGACCGCGGACTTGATAAGGAGGATGAGGCGGCACTCGAAGCGCAGCATAAGCTCTATTCATCTCTTGTGCTCAGCCGCGACGCGGATATTGAGATGATAGCGCGCGAGGATATATGCTTCCATCAGATGCTTGCAGCGGCCACGAAGAACGAGCTTGTCAAAGTGTTCCACGACTATGTAGCCGATCTTACGGCGGAGTCGAGAGTGCGTGCGATAGAGATGTGCCGCAGGGATGATAACATGCAGTATCTCGTCGATGTTCACAGAGCAACGCTGGATCTGGTCGAGCGGAAATCGAAATACTCCCTTGAAGAGACGATTGATTTTAGTTATATTTACTGGAAAACGACTTATAAATTATAAACATTGCACAAAAGTCAACTGTTAAATTCATAACAGTTGACTTTCTTTTTTGCAAATAGTACAATTAAATCAACAAACACCCAATGTTCAACTTTGGGAGAACTGATTTGTGACAATTATGGCTGCATGCAGCCGGAACGGAGGAGCAAATGCAAAAGGAGAAGCTTGAATTTCTCAAGGAAAAGGCAGCCGAACTGCGAAAAGATGTTATTACAATGATCTACGAGGCTCAATCCGGACATCCGGGAGGATCTCTTTCAGCGGCCGATTTCGTTGCGGCACTGTACTTCTCGGAAATGAAAGTTGATCCGAAAAACCCGAAATGGCCCGACAGAGACCGCTTTGTGCTGTCGAAAGGACATGCCTGCCCGATTCAATATGCAGCTCTTGCCGAGCTTGGATATTTCGATAAGTCGGTTTTGAGTACTCTTCGCAAAGAAGGCTCAATACTTCAGGGGCATCCGGACATGAAAAAGTGCCCCGGTATAGATATTTCCACGGGCTCGCTCGGACAGGGCTTTGCCTGCGGCGCGGGCATGGCGCTTGCCGCAAAGCTTGACGGTAAGGATTACCGCGTGTTTGTCGTCATAGGCGACGGCGAGAGTCAGGAAGGCGAGATCTGGGAAGCTGCTCAGGTATGCAACAAATATAAGCTGGATAACATCGTAGTGTTCTGCGATTACAATAACCTTCAGATCGACGGAACCTGTGATGAGGTCATGCCGGTGCTGGATCTTGCGAAAAAGTTTGAATCTTTCGGCTTCGAATGCATGACCATAGACGGCAACGATATGGAGCAGATAGTCGATGCGCTCGACAAGCTTTGTGCGTCGAAAAACGGCAAGCCCAAGTTCATTTTGGGCAACACTGTCAAGGGCAAGGGTGTTTCCTTCATGGAAAACCGCGGCGATTGGCACGGAAAAGCTCCGAACAGCGAAGAGTATAAAGCGGCCATGGCAGAACTTGAGGAAGGAGCACGAGCATGAGCAAGATAGCAACAAGAGACGGCTTCGGCGATGAGATCGTCGAGCTGGGACGCGAAAACAAGAATATCCTGGTCGTCGATGTGGATATCGGCAAGTCCTGCAAGACCACAAATTTTGCAAAGCAGCTTCCTGCACAGCATGTTAACGTCGGTATCGCCGAGCAGAGCGGCGCCGGCGTCGCGGCGGGTCTGGCGACCTGCGGCAAGATACCCTTCGTCGTGACTTACGCGGCATTCGGCTCCATGCGTATGTGCGAAATGATCCGTCAGGAGATATGCTACCCTCATCTTAATGTCAAGATAGCCTGCTCGCACGGAGGCGTGACCCCGGCAAACGACGGCGCAAGCCACCAGTGCATTGAGGATATGGGCATACTTTCAACGATACCGGGTATGACCGTCATCATGCCGGCCGACTATAACGCAGCCCGTAAGCTCACGCGCGCAGCCGCGGAATTTGACGGCCCCGTGTATCTCCGCTTTACGCGCGATGCCGTTCCCGAGGTCTACGGTCCCGAGCAGGAATTTGTCATCGGCAAGGCGATCACTCTGCGCGAGGGAACCGATGCGGCAATCATTTCAATAGGCGATACGGTTCACATTGCTCTTGAGGCTGCCGAGGAGCTTCTCAAGCAGGGAATAAAGGCTCGTGTGCTGGATATGCACACGATAAAACCGCTTGATGTCGAAGCGGTCACCAAAGCCGTCAATGAGTGCGGCAAGATAGTTACAGTAGAGGATCACAACATAATTAACGGTCTCGGCAGCGCCGTTGCGTCGATCGCTGCGGATATGGGCCGCGGCGTTGTCAAGCGTATCGGCATTCTCGACCGGTTCGGTCAGTCGGCGCCGTACGAGAGACTGCTTGAAATGAACGGCATCACGGTTGAAAACATTGTTTCCATCGTAAAGGGAATTTGAGTAAACAACAGGCATTGCCTGCTTAAATTAGGAAAAATAACAAACAAAGGAGAAAAAGAAATGAAAAGATTCCTGTCAATCGTTCTCGCATTGTGCATGGTCTTCGCACTGTGTGCCTGCGGCAACGATTCCAACAACGGCGGCAGCGACGCTGACAGCAGCAAGTACGATAAGATCAGCATCGACCTGTCCTGCAACGGCCAGTCCGATACCGCAAACGACTGCATCGGCGCAAACCTCTTTAAGCAGTACATTGAAGAGCAGTCCGGCGGTGCGATCACTGTCACCATTTACAACAACGATCAGCTTGCCGGCGGCAACATGACCAAGGGCCTCGAGCTGGTTATGGACGGCACCGTCCAGATGGATATCCACTCCACCTCCATCATCTCGTCCATCGACAAGCGCCTCATGGTAAGCTGCCTGCCCTGGACCTTCTCCGACTATCAGGCTGCTGAGGACGCATTCTTCGGCGCCGGCGGCGAGTTCGTCTCCTCCGTCCTCGCAGAGCACGGCCTGACCTACCTCGGAGCACTCCACAACGGCTTCAAGTGCATGACCTCCTCCAAGTGCCAGATCAAGGCTCCTTCCGACCTCGTCGGTCAGAAGATCCGCACCCCGGGCGGCGATCTGTGGAACGGCTTCTGGAGCGCACTGGGTGCATCTCCTCAGGCAATGAGCTGGTCCGAGGTTTACACTGCAATGCAGCAGAAGACCATCGACGGCCACGATAACAGCCCCTCCACCATCAACTCCGCAAACGTTCAGGAAGTTCAGAAGTACATCACCGTTTCCAACCACACCTACGAAGCATTCACCTGGAGTGCAAACAGCGATTGGTACAACGGCCTTAACGAGGCAACTCAGGAGCTGATCGCAAGCTGTGCAAAGCAGGCCTGCCTTGATGCAAACAAGCAGATCGAAGGTTCCATGGAAGAGATCCTCAGCAGCTGGGAAGGCAACGGTTACAACGAAATTTACCGTCTGTCCGACAGTGAGATCGAAGTTTTCAAAGAAGCAGTCGCAAGCGTCACCGAGCAGTACGCAAATGAGTACGGTCAGGAAGCATGCACCGCATTCGGCATCAATGTTGCATCATAATCGGTATATGTACTGAACCTTAAGATCCACGGCACAGGCGTTTCGGCTTGCCGAACGCCTGTGCCGTGAAATTGGTTTTCATCCAACCGAAAGGAGTTTCAAGTGAAAAAGACTGGAAAAGTCCTCAATTCGCTTGAGGATTACATACTTGCGGCCATGCTCATGGTCATGACGATACTCGCTTTTATAAATGTTATCATGCGATACGTCCTTCTCTCTTCACTGCCGTGGATAGAAGAGCTCAACCGCCTCGGTCTTGTTATCCTGTCCTATACAGGCGCGGCGGTAGCGCTTAAGAATCATTCTCACCTAGGACTTTCCATTGTCACCGATAAGCTCTCCCCCAAGGGAAAGAAGATCGCGGGACTTTTCAGCTGCCTGTGCGGCGTTTTCTTCTGTGGGATATCCGTATACTACGGTGTCCTTATGGTTATCAAGGAATATCAGAACAACGTGCTTACGCAGGGTATGCAGTGGCCTGAATGGCTTTTCGGAATTTGGCTTCCTATAGGCCTGGCCGTGCTGTGCATCCGCTTTATCCAGTGGGGCGTCTACCTTGTGCAGGGCCGTGATTTTAAAGATACAAGCAAGGAGGGCAATAACGGATGAGTGCTGTACTCTTATTTGGAATATTCTTCGCCCTTCTTTTCCTGAATGTGCCCATAGCAATGTCGTTGGGCGTGTCGAGCATCATAACTACGATGGCAGTCAAGCCGGCTATGATGTCCACTATAGCGGCGAACCTCTATTCTTCCACCAATACCTATGTTCTGCTGGCGATCCCGTTCTTCATTCTTGCCGGCAACATCATGGACGTCAGCGGCATATCCGTGCGACTTATAAACTTCTTTAACTCCCTTGTAGGACACACAAAGCACGGCACCGCAATGGTCTGCGTCATCGTTGCGTGCTTCTTCGCGGCAATTTCCGGCTCCGGCCCGGCTACCGTTGCGGCCCTCGGCGGAATACTTATCCCTGCAATGAGTAAATCCGGCTATGAAAAGGATACAAGCGCCGCGCTCATGAGTACGGCGGGCGCAATAGGTATAGTTATCCCACCGTCGATCACCTTTGTCGTCTATGGCTCCGTAACCGGAACCTCGGTCGGCGACCTGTTCATGGCAGGCATCATCCCCGGCATACTCATTGGCGTTGCAATTTACTTCACCATGGTTATCAGCTCCAGAGGCTGCAATCTGGTTCGTCAGCCGAAAGCAAGCGGCAAAGAGCGCTGGAAAGCGTTTGGCGATGCCGTGTGGGGCATACTCATGCCGGTCATCATCCTCGGCGGTATCTACGGCGGCATTTTCCCCGACCGAAGCCGCTGCGGTTTCGGCGATTTACGGACTTATAGTCGGTGTGTTTATCTACAAGACCCTGCGCTTTAAAGAGATCGTCGTTATCTTGCGCCAGTCCGTTTCGCAGACTGCAGTCGTCATGCTCATCATAGGATGCGCAGCCGTATTCGGCAAGGTTCTTACCTTTACCGGCCTTGCAAGTGACGCAAGCCAGAGCCTTATCTCTATCGCTCACGGAAATAAGTACATCTTCCTGCTGATGGTCAACATCATTCTCATTATCGCAGGCTGCTTTATCGACGCAAACTCCGCGCTATACATTCTCTGCCCGATACTCTTCCCGATAGCAAAGACCCTCGGCATCGACGCTGTGCATCTCGGCGCGGTAATGACCGTCAACCTCGCACTCGGCCTCATTACGCCTCCTGTCGGCGTTAACCTGTTCACCGGCTGTGGTGTTGCCGGAATAACGCTCACCGACATGGTCAAGAAGATCTGGCCGTTCGTAATCGCCGTGCTTATCGTTCTTCTGCTCGTCACTTATATTCCGCAGATATCAACGATCCTGCCGAGCCTGATGGTGAAATAATTTATAGGAGGCATATACCATGAGAGCTGGTTATTTTCCGGAATTGGGCGTTGCGGAATTCCGCAGCGATATGCCGGAGCCGCAAATCAGATATGATAAAGATGTGAAGATCCGCATCCGCAAATGCGGTATATGCGGTTCCGAGGTTCACGCCTTGCATGGAATGCACCCGTTCCGTATCCCCCCGGTCCTTTCCGGCCATGAGTTTGCCGGAGACGTGGTCGAGGTTGGCAAGGGCGTGACGAAATTCAAGCCCGGCGACAGAGTCACCGGCGAACCCCAGTACGGCTGCGGCGAGTGCTACTACTGCAAGCACGGAATGTACAATCTGTGTACCTCAAAGAGAGTGCTTGGCGCGTCTTACAAAGTCCCCGAGCTGGATAACGGCGAGTGGACGGGATCCATGGGCGAATACATCGTCGTGCCCGAAAAAACCGTCGTCAAGCTTGCCGACAATGTAAGCTATGAAGAGGGTGCGCTCATAGAGCCGGTAGCAAACGGCATCTATGCCGTGCGCCGTGCAAACATCACGCCGGAGAGCACCGTGGCGATCATCGGCTGCGGCCCGATCGGCCTGGGCGACCTTATCGGCGCTCAGCTTTACGGCCCGAAGCTCATCGTAGCGGCGGATGTGTCCGAGATAAACCTCAAAATGGCCCGCGAGTTCGGCTGCAAAAATGTTGTTGACAGCAGCAAGCAGGATCTTGAGGAAGTTATTTCGGAGCTTACCGACGGTGTTGGCGTGGACATGGTTTTCCTCGGCTTCGGCAATGAAGCTGTGCTTGAGCAGGCGTGCCGCATTGTCCGCCGCGGCGGAACCGTACATCAGCATGCGCTGATGCTCGACGGCGTCGGCTTCCCGTATCGCATACATCAGCAGCACGAGCTGAGCTTCAAAGCGTACAACATGTACAAGTACGAGGAATTCGAGCTGATCTGCGATGAGATAGCAAGAGGCCGCATTTCCGGTCTTGAGCGCATGGTCACGCATCGCTACCCGATCGAGGAGTTCAAGCAGGCTATGGAGATGGCCGATAAACGCCCCGAGCCGGTAGTCAAGGTAATGCTTGATTTCTGAGGCGGTTATGAGCTATAAATTCACAAAAACGCTTACAAAGGTCGTTTTCGGCATAGCTCTGGCGTGCTACATTGCCGCTGCATATATCATGAATCGCGGCGGCAATGCAGTTGCCATTCTGGCTGTGGCCAGTGCGGTGCTCGTTATAGGCGTAGTTATCCGCCTGATATGGTTCCGATGCCCCAAATGCCATCGGCATATATCATATAAGCACCTGAAAGATACCCACTGCCCGTTTTGCAGCTGCGATCTTGAAAGCTGAATAAAAAGATTTTGCCCCTGGCGACTGCTTGGTCGTCAGGGGCAACGCTTTTTCTATTTCGTCAGATATTTATACAGATCGTCGGC
>OKTN01000262.1_pt1 | contig 31745 bp, 20 predicted proteins | sample 1606451 | NCBI WGS metagenome assembly OKTN01 (sample SAMEA3879602, study PRJEB24766) | human gut metagenome | biome: human-associated habitat; feature: feces | place: USA | collected 1985/1987 | reverse complement strand
TCGTTTTATTCGTCGGCAGGTCCGCTGTCCGACCCGAATTGCAGATAAGGAGCCAGCCGTGCTGCCTCCTCGCGGGTCATTATGTCGTCTTCGATCAATTCCTCTGCGGTACTCCAACCTCCTTTCAATTGTCTTTTACTAAATAACTTCCTGAATACGGCGGGCGGCAAATAAGGATGCCCCTTGAGCGTACTCGGAGGTGCAAAGTTAATATCAATTTTTCGAATTTTGAAACTATCGCAATAAATTTGTTTCACGATCCGCTCGAAATTGGACTCCGTGACCTGTGGAACCTCGGCCAACTGATCCACGCTGTAAAATCCGCCGAGCCGCTCCCTGTATCGGATAATGGGCATGACGCTCTTCTCACCGATCCCGACTACCGAGCGTAAGGTCGCCGAATCGGCCCCGTTGAGCTCGATCAATCCGGAGCGAACGGGCTCCGGTTCCGGAAAAATTACATAGGGGAGCAAAAGATCGGCCACCGAATCGGCGATCATATAGCAAGCCCGAAAACCCGCTTCGTCCCGAAGACCGTCGTAAAGATCCCGATAACGGACAATGGCCTCGGCCTGACGGACGGAAAAACCGAGCGACGCGAGATAGGATGCGGACACCGTATCGATCCTGAATCGTTCGCGGGGCACGATCCTCCTCGGCTCCTGCGGGACATACTCCCGATATTCCCGACGCGGAGAAGGTGTCAGCGCATACTCGCGTCCGATCCGAATATAGGGTTCCAGAATAAAATAGACCGAATCGGTCATGCCGTAGCAGGTAGCCACATCCTCGGGGATCCGAAACACCTTGCCCGCTGCGCGGTACTTCAGCAGGCTGACCGCCATGCGGGACGAGAGTCCCAGCCGCCGCAGATCGGCATACTCCACCGTATTGGGATCGAACTCGAACAGCCTCACGGAGTCCGCCGCAACCGTCGCTTCCATCTCCGCCTCCACCCTGTCGGCGGATACCGCGCTCTTCCGCCGTTCGGCCAGGAGCAGCCCGGCAACGAACACTCCCGCCAGCAGGAGAAACACCACGAGCGCCCGGCGCTCACGCATCTGGAAAAATCCGGCCATCCTCTACCACGCAGCTTTGTCGGACAACAACAACGCCCGGTAACGGTCGGAAGGCGACTCGAGCCGCTCACCCAAACCATATTCCACCCAACGTTCGTCCACCTTCCGAACGACCTCGGGCAGCGAAGTCACCACATTGGGAAAACGCGAAGGGTTGCCCGCAATTCCGGGCCGCTTGCTCCGGGCATCCGCGCACAGCACACCGTCGCGGCACTCCACATCCCGCCGGGGATCGGTATTGGCTGCGGCGAGCCACAGCAGCTCGTCCGGGCGCATCGTCCGGGCATGTCCGTCGAAAAGAACGGCATAGCGAATCCCCCGGCACGGATTTCGGACAAGGAAAGCGGCCAGATCCGGCTTCTGTTCCACCGTATCATCGGCAAAGAGCAGCAAGGCTCCCCACTTCCCGGCAAGTCCGTCCGCGACCTCGACCAGACCGGGTGTCAGCTCGAACCGCTCCGGCACCCGAACGGCCTCCGCCGGAGCGGACGGATCGATCTCCGTCAGGTCGAACGCCAGTTTACCGCCGAACCCGGATGTCACAGTCGCATGGTCGAGTACGTCGTAAATTCCCTCGCTTACAATCAAATCGCGCGGAAACTCGGCCCGGCGCAACAAGGCGGCCAACCGGTCCGGATCATGCACGTCGCAATCCTCGCCCGTAATGACGAGGTATTTATTGAACATCATCTGCCCGGCCCCCCAGAGTCCCTGCGCTACTTTATGGGCTTGTCCCCGGTAGCGTCTGTCGATCGACACTACGGCCAAATTGTGCGCCGTACCGAAAACAGGCATCGTCAGCTCCTTCACTTCAGGCTGTACGGCCAGCCGGATCGGAGCCAGGAAAATTTTCTCGGTGGCCTTGGCGATATAGGCGTCCTCCTGCGGAGGAATGCCCACCAGCGTCGCAGGATAAACGGCATCGCGCCGCCGCGTGACGGCCGTCACATGGAAGCGGGGATATTCATCGGTCAGCGAGTAAAAACCCGTATGGTCGCCGAAAGGCCCTTCCACCGTCTTCGGCTCCGACGGATCGACATACCCTTCGATCACGAAATCGCAGTCGGCCGGCACATAAATATCGTTGGTGATACATTTCACCAGTTTCACCGGGCGCCGGCGCAGGAACCCCGCCAGCAGGTATTCGTCCATGTTGTCCGGCATCGGAGCCGTCGCAGCATACGTATAAGCCGGATCGCCGCCCAACGCTACCGACACGGGCATCCGCCGCCCGGCACGCCTGTAACCTTCGTAATGACGGGCTCCGGTCTTGTGCAGGTGCCAGTGCATGCCCGTCGTGCGGGCGTCGAACAGTTGCAGCCGGTACATGCCCACGTTGCGGATTCCCGTTTCGGGATCGAGGGTATGCACCAGCGGCAGCGTCACGAAGCGTCCGCCGTCGCACGGCCAGCACTTGAGCACCGGCAGCGCATCGAGCGACGCCTCCTCCCCCTGCAGCACGACCTGCTGACATTCGCCCCGCGACGACGAGGTACGCGGCAGCCAGCGCGACATCTCGGCCAGCAAAGGCAACATCCGCAGTTTATCCAGGAGCGAATTTTTCGGCGTGACGGCCTGCTGCAACAAATCATCGAGCCGTCGCGTCAGTTCGTCGAGCGACTCCACGTCGAGCGCCATCGCCATCCGACGATCGGAACCCATCATATTGGTCAGCACGGGAAACGGCGTCCCCGTCTGCTCGAACAACAGCGCCTTGCCGCCGTCCGGCTGCTTGGACATGCGGTCGGTAATCTCGGCGATCTCATACACCGGATCCACCGGCACGCTCACGCGCTGCAATTCGCCTTCCCGCTCCAGGCGGGCGATAAATTCACTCAGGTTGCGATACATAAATCCCTACATTGATTCTGCCCCGAAGTTTTCGAGGCATACAAAGTTAAAAAATAATCCGGCAAATCCGCCGGATTATCCCGATTATCGTTTCCGCCCGCAGAAGCGGCAAGCCGAAGCAACTACCGCAGGAACAGCAGCTCCCGGTACTTGGGCAGCGGCCACATCTGGTCGTCCACGATCTCCTCCAGACGATCCACGTGTTTGCGGATCTGGTCGAAATAGACCGCCACCGTATCGTGGTACGCGAGCGCCTTCTCCCGCTGATCCTCGATCTTGTTGGCCACCTTGCGGGCTTCGATCATATCGTGGGTCAACTGCTGGATCAGAGCCGTATGCTGCTGAATACGCTTGATCAGGTCGATATCCGCCGAAGCGTCCAGGCCCTGTCCGATCTGCAAAATCTTATAGACCTTATCCAGCAGGAGGGCTTCGTAACGCGAAGCGATCGGGACGATATGGTTCATCGTCAGATCGCCCAACACGCGGCCTTCGATCTGGATCTTCTTGATATAGGTCTCCCATTTCACTTCCGTACGGGCTTCGAGTTCCACCTTCGATAATACACCCATACGGGCGAACATCTCGATGGACGCCCGGTCGAGGTAGCGGTCGAACACGCGCGGGGCACAGGTCTCGCAGTCGAGTCCGCGCCGCGCCGCCTCCGCACGCCACTCCTCCGAGTAACCGTTGCCGTCGAAGCGGATCGCCTGCGAAGAGCGGATCATGCTTTTAAGTTCTTCGTAAATCGCCTTCTCCTTCCGGACTCCGGCCTCGATACGCGCATCCACACGCTCGCGGAACGCCGTAAGCTCGTCCGCAACAATGGTATTGAGTACGATCATCGCCTCGGCGCAATTGTCCGAAGATCCGACGGCACGCAACTCGAAGCGGTTGCCGGTAAAGGCGAACGCCGAAGTACGGTTGCGGTCGGTATTGTCCCGCAACAAAGTCGGAATGTGCGAAATACCGCTCATCTTGAAGACGTTCTTGGCGTTGAACCGGATCACCGAGTCGCTGCGGCTGGCCTCGAGTTTATCGAGTACGGCCGAAACCTGCGTACCGAGAAAGGTCGAAATAATGGCCGGAGGCGCCTCGTTGGCCCCCAGGCGGTGGGAGTTGGTGGCACTCATAATGGCCGCCTTCAGCAAACCGTTATGCTTGTGCACGGCTGCAATTACGTTCACCAGGAAGGTAATGAACTGCAAATTCTCCGATGCGGTTTTACCCGGACTGAGCAGATTGACGCCCGTATCGGTTCCCAGCGACCAGTTGTTGTGTTTGCCCGAACCGTTGATTCCCTTGAAAGGTTTTTCATGCAGCAACACCCGGAAATTATGACGGCGGGCGATCTTGTCCATGATGGTCATCAACAGCTGGTTGTGGTCGTTGGCCAGGTTGCACTCCTCGTACACGGGAGCCAGTTCGAACTGATTGGGAGCCACCTCGTTGTGACGAGTCTTGACCGGAATGCCCAATTTCAGGCATTCGTATTCGAGATCGGCCATGAAAGCGATGACCCGCGTGGGGATCGCGCCGAAATAGTGATCTTCCAACTGCTGGTTCTTGGCCGACTCGTGGCCCATGAGCGTACGGCCCGTGAGCATCAGGTCGGGACGCACGGCCCACAGGCTTTCGTCCACAAGGAAATACTCCTGTTCCCAGCCCAGATACGACACGACCCGCTGCACGTTCTTATCGAAGTAGCGGCACACCTCCGTCGCAGCCTTGTTCACGGCCGTGATCGAACGCAGCAGGGGCACCTTGTAATCGAGCGCCTCGCCCGTATAGGCGATGAAGACGGTCGGGATGCAGAGCGTACCGCCCACGATGAAGGCCGGCGAGGTGGGGTCCCACGCCGAATAACCCCGTGCCTCGAACGTGTTGCGGATACCGCCGTTCGGAAACGACGACGCATCGGGCTCCTGCTGGACAAGCACCTTGCCGGAAAATTCGTCGAGTACACCCCCGCAGCCGTCCGGCTCGGCAAAGGCGTCGTGCTTCTCGGCCGTACCGCCCGTGAGAGGCTGAAACCAATGCGTATAGTGGTCGGCGCCGTGGTCGAGCGCCCACTGGCGCATTCCGGCAGCCACGCCGTCGGCGACTTCGAGCGTCAGCGGCGTCCCCCGCTGCATCGTATCGAGCAGTTGGGCATAAACCGTCTTGTTGAGATACCGGCGCATGGCCTCGCGGCCGAATACCTTCGTACCGAAATACTCGGAAGGACTTCCCTCGGGAGCCTTCACTTCGACGGCTTTGTGATTGATGGCCGCCTCCACCATTTTGAATCGGAGCAATGACATGGGATCAATTCGAATTATGAACTCGGAATACCGTAAAACCCGTACATTTCCGCCCGGATGACGAACGGCATCCTTTCTGCGCACAAAGATAAATATTCGACACGACAAAAACGCACAAAAAACCACATCTCCCCAAAAAAATCGAATATTTTTCAAAAAAACCAATAAAAAAACAACTTTTCCCGAAAAAATAGCTTAAAAATTCATCACACCAGTCGATTTCAGACGTTATTTTGCGAAAAACAGCATTTTTCGCAAAATCATCCCATTCGTGATCCGGGCATTTCCGAAACCTCCGCCGGAAAGAGCCTTCGTTGGTACAAACCGGCTATTTTCCGCATTTCTTGCTTACAATCCGGCAATTATTTTATATCTTTACGGGCAGTTTAAAAGCAATTGAACATATTTCAATACTAATCTCTAATTTATTATGGCAACTACCAAACGTGAAAAGTTGTTTACCGAATTTCCGCCGGTTTCGACCGAGCAGTGGGAGGAGGTAATCAAGGCCGACCTCAAAGGTGCGGACTACGAGCGTAAATTGGTGTGGAAAACGCCGGAAGGTTTCAACGTCCGTCCCTACTACCGGGCTGAAAACCTCGCCGGACTGAAGTTCCTCGGCTCCGAAGCCGGGGTTTTCCCCTACGTGCGGGGCACCCGCGCCCACAACCGCTGGAAGATCCACCAGACGGTCATCGTCAATTGCCCCAAGGAGGCGAACGCCATCGCGCTCAAGATCCTCAATGCGGGCGTCGATTCGATCGAATTCCAGATCGTTCCGGAGACCTTCTCCGCAGAAGATCTGAATACGCTGCTCAAGGATATTCATATCCCTGCAGTCGAAATTACCTTCAGCGGCAGTAAAACCGCCCATGTGGCAGAGTTGGTGATCGCGAAGATCGAAAAGGAGCAACTGCCTGCGGAAGAGGTGCACATCAATTTCTGCATCGACCCGCTGGTCAAGAAACTGACCTCGAAAGGCAGCTTCTGTTCGGAGAACGGTGCCAAGTGTTTCGAAAAGATCGCCGACCTGGTTCGGAAAACCAAAGCCTACAAAGGTATCCGCGTAATCACGGTATCGGGCGAAATCTTCAGCAACGCCGGCTCGACGATCGTCGAGGCGCTCGCCTTCTCGCTCGCTGCCGGTCACGACTACCTGGTACGCCTGATGGATATGGGCTTCACGATCGAAGAGGCCGCCAAAAAGATCCGTTTCTCGCAGGCCATCACCTCGAACTACTTCATGGAAATCGCCAAATTGCGTGCAGGCCGTATGTTGTGGGCCAACATCGTGAAAGCCTATAATCCCGTGAAGAACTGTCCCTGCAAGATGTTCACGCACGCCGTGACCTCGACGTGGAACCAGACGGCATACGACCCCTACGTCAATATGCTGCGCGGCACGACCGAAGCGATGTCGGCATCGATCGCCGGCGTACACTCGCTCGAGGTGACTCCCTTCAACAAGGCATACGAAGATCCCAACGAATTTTCGATGCGCATCGCCCGCAACGTCGAACTGCTGCTCAAGCACGAGTCGCACTTCGATCAGGTCGTCGATCCGGCCGGCGGTTCGTACTACATCGAAAACCTCACCGACTCGATCGCCAACGAGGCGTGGAAACTCTTCCGCGAAATCGAGGAGAAGGGCGGCTACACCGAAGCTTACAAGGCAGGTTTCATCGCCGAGCGCATCAAAGCGTCGGCCGCAGCCAAGGACAAGAACATCGCAACACGCCGCGAAATCCTGCTGGGCGCCAACCAATACCCCAACTTTACGGAGGTCGCCGGCAAGGAGCTGACCGAAGCCGCCGTAACCCGCCCCGTGAGCGAAGGCAACACGCTGGCTCCCTATCGTGGCTCCATGGCATTCGAAGCCATGCGTCTGCACGTGGACCGCAGCGGCAAGGCGCCCAAGGCGTTCATGCTGACCTGCGGCAGCCTGGCTATGGCCCGTGCCCGTGCCCAGTTCTCCTGCAACTTCTTCGCATGCGCCGGCATCAAAGTAATCGACAACACGTTCTTCAAGTCGATCGAAGAGGGCGTCAAGGCCGCTCTGGAATCGAAAGCCGAGATCGTCGTAGTCTGCGCATCGGACGACGACTACGCAGAGGCGGCTCCCAAAGTGAAAGAGCTGCTCGGCGACAAGGCGATCCTAGTGGTTGCGGGCGCTCCGGCATGTATGCCCGAACTGGAAGCCCAGGGCATCAAGAATTTCATCAACGTCAAGAGCAACGTACTCGAAACACTGAAGTTCTACCTCAAAGAAATGGGTATCTAAAAAGCAAAAGTCATGAGAGCAAAATTTTCAGATTTAACATATGACGGAGGCGAGCAGAAGAGCTGCTGCGCTTCGAAAGGCTGCGGCCAAACCGAACCGTGGCTGACTGCCGAGCAGATACCTGTCAAGGGCTCCTACTCGGCAAAGGATCTGGAGGAGATGGAGCACCTGAACTATGCGGCAGGTATCGCACCGTTCCTCCGCGGCCCCTATTCGACGATGTACGTGATGCGTCCCTGGACCATCCGCCAATACGCCGGTTTCTCGACGGCCGAAGAGTCCAACGCATTCTATCGCCGCAACCTGGCTGCCGGACAGAAGGGTCTGTCGGTGGCATTCGACCTGGCGACACACCGCGGCTACGACGCCGATCACCCGCGCGTAGTGGGCGACGTCGGTAAGGCCGGCGTGTCGATCTGCTCGGTGGAGGATATGAAGGTGCTCTTCAACGGCATTCCGCTGGATCGGATGTCGGTGTCGATGACCATGAACGGCGCCGTGCTGCCGATCCTGGCGTTCTACATCGTGACCGGTCTGGAGCAGGGATGCACCCTCGATCAACTGTCGGGTACGATCCAGAACGACATCCTCAAGGAGTTCATGGTGCGCAACACCTATATTTATCCGCCGAAATTCTCGATGAAGATCATCGCCGATATCTTCGAATACACTTCGAAGAACATGCCGAAGTTCAACTCGATTTCGATCTCCGGCTACCACATGCAGGAGGCAGGCGCCACGGCCGACATCGAGTTGGCCTACACGCTGGCCGACGGTCTGGAGTACTTGCGTGCGGGCGTTGCAGCCGGTATGTCGGTGGATGCTTTCGCACCCCGTCTGTCGTTCTTCTGGGCGATCGGCATGAATCACTTCATGGAGATCGCCAAAATGCGTGCGGCACGTATGCTCTGGGCGAAGATCGTCAAAAAATTCAACCCCAAGAACCCGAAATCGTTGGCGCTGCGTACGCATAGCCAGACCTCGGGCTGGTCACTCACCGAGCAGGATCCGTTCAACAACGTAGCCCGTACGGCTATCGAGGCGATGGGAGCCGCTCTGGGCCACACCCAGTCGCTGCACACCAACGCACTGGACGAGGCGATCGCCTTGCCGACGGACTTCTCGGCACGTATCGCCCGTAACACCCAGATCTACATCCAGGAGGAAACCAACATCTGCCGCGAAGTAGATCCCTGGGCGGGTTCCTACTACATCGAAACCCTCACCAACGAGATCGCCCACAAGGCCTGGGAGCGTATCGAGGAGGTCGAGAAGCTGGGCGGTATGGCCAAGGCCATCGAAACCGGTATTCCGAAGATGCGTATCGAGGAGGCGGCAGCCCGCAAGCAGGCCCGCATCGACTCGGGCATCGAGAAGATCATCGGCGTAAACGAATACCGTCTGGATCACGAAGCTCCGATCGATATTCTGGCTGTGGACAACACGGCCGTACGCGAGAGCCAGATCAAACGTCTGAAGGAGTTGCGTGCAAACCGCGACGAAGCAGCCGTGAAGAAGGCGCTCGAGGCCATCACCGAATGCGTCAAGACCGGCAAGGGCAACCTGCTGGAACTCGCTATCGAGGCCGCCAAGGTACGCGCTTCGCTGGGCGAGATTTCGGATGCCTGCGAGGTGGTCGTAGGACGTTACAAAGCAGTTATTCGTTCCATTTCAGGTGTATATAGTTCAGAAGTGAAATCAGATCCCGCATTCGAACACGCGAAGGAACTGGTTGCCAAATTCGCGAAGAAGGAGGGCCGCCAGCCGCGCATCATGATCGCCAAACTCGGTCAGGACGGACACGATCGTGGCGCCAAAGTCGTTGCGACCGGTTACGCCGACATCGGCTTCGATGTCGATATGGGTCCGTTGTTCCAGACTCCCGAGGAGGCAGCCAAACAAGCTGTCGAGAACGATGTTCACGTAGTGGGCGTATCGTCGCTGGCCGCCGGCCACCTGACGCTCGTTCCGCAGATCATCGCCGAACTCAAGAAACTGGGCCGCGAGGATATCATCGTCATCGTCGGCGGTGTGATCCCGGCACAGGATTACGATGAGCTGTATCGTGACGGTGCCGCCGCCATCTTCGGCCCCGGTACCCCGATTGCGACCGCAGCGATCAAGATCATGGAGATCCTGCTCGACGAGCAGAAATAATCCGGATCACTCCTCTGTTATTATCAAAGCCCCGCATCTTTTGATGCGGGGCTTTTTAATGGGGGGGGGAAGCGAACCGGCCGACCGAAAAAGAACTTTGCCATCGACCTTCATAATTCCATCGCCGGCCTCACATCCAGAGTCCGCGCAAATACAGCGGCGGATCTCAAACAACGACCGAATACATGCTGTCACAGTGCCATTTCCACAAACCCTACAAATTATGTTTGTAGGCCATATTTCCCGTTAGACAGACAGCGAATATCCTCCCCCCCCGGCTCTCGAAAACAGCCGATTTCATACCGCAAACACCTATCCGGCAAAAACCTCGACTGCCGAGGCCGTCGTTCTCCTCCCCCAGCCCCGAAGACTTCCGGAATATACGATAAAATCACGGACATTTCGAAGATGCGGAAAAAGAGAACGGCGGATTGGCCGGACTACCACTCCGAGCACCTCACAAAAGAGAAGTCAGGAAACCGGCTCTTATCGCTTTTAAGAAGAGAAGTCATCCCCCTATGCCATCGCAATAACGACAATAAAAAAGAGGAATGTATAAGCTACATCCCTCTTTTTCGGCCGGAACTATTCCGGAAAAAATCTACCGGTAACGGTTAAAAATACTTGCCGCGCAAGTCCTCCACATTCGACATCTGCTCCAGGAAATCGAACAGACGACGCTGAATCATCCCCTGCGACGACGCCTCGGCACGTACCTTTTCAGCTTCGATACTCTGCGGAGTTTCCGCCTCCTGAATATCCGTCACCACGAAAACATAAGCACCTACATTTCCCCTGACCGGCTCGGACAGCGTATTCGTCTGCTCCGTTGCGGTAATCGCTCCGATCACACGAGGCTCGACACCCATGTTACGGATAAAGAACGATCCGTAACGGACATCTTCGAAAGGAACGACTTCGGTACCAAGGTTTTGGGCGACCTCTTCGATAGTCGAACCCTTCATTTCGCTGACGATCTTTTCAAACTTCTTATCGGTTATAAGCGTCTGGCGAATATTGTTCGCTACTTTCTCGATCGGCGTATAATCCTCATTGTCGATCTCAGTTACCACTGCGACCACATAGTCATCACCCACAGGGAAAATCTCGGAAATCGCGCCCACCTTGGCATCGTATGCCCAGCGCACCAATTCACGCGAATCAGCCAGTCCCTGCAGCAGACGGTCACCCTGCGTGAGTTTCGCTTCACGAGGAGTGAGGTTTCCCTTATTCGCTGCCTCGTTGAACGCATCGACAGAACCCTTGCCCTCGACAGAGAAAAGACTTGCCTGACTATGCACATTGCGACGGGTCGCCGACGAAGCCTCAACAGGATAAGTGATCGTCGCAAGGCGCATGTGCTTCGAAGGTTTGTCCAGACGATAAACCTGTAAAATCTGAATAACGTCACCCACTTCGACACGGAGAATATCCCCCTGCTTAGCCGTCGAAAGAAGTCCCGAAAGCTCGTCCGGGAATGCAGAGAAAGGTATCACGCCCGCATCGCCTCCATTTCCGGCATCCTGCATATAGAGCGAATGGGTACGAGCCGCCTGTGCGAAATCCGCACCTTGCCGCAAAGCCGTCATCAGACTGTCGGCCAGGTCGCGTTGGTCGTAGGTGAGTACAATATGGCGGACGCCCACGGAATCCGGAGCGTTCAAAGTTTCAACGACACGGGTCATCGTCCAGGTATCGTTCTTCAGGACGGGACCATACTGCTTGCCGTTGGCCAGCGCTTCGGCCTCATCGTCCAGAAGCTGGGCAACCGACCGATAATTGTCTGTAATTTTACCGAAACGGTTATTCTTGGCAAATGCTTTCGGATCGTCCGACGCGGCAAATTCATCGCCGACTTCCCGAACGGTCTTCTCCAAAGTCGCCATATCCTCTGCACTCGGAGCCACTTCGAACACCACATAAGAGAGCGTGCGCGAAGGTTTCTGCTCATAACGGGCCTTATGGCTATTGTAATAAGCCTTGATTTCGGAATCGGAAACCGAGAACAGAGAATCAGGCATATCGTGATAACGCTTGCCGACCCAAGAACCGCTGAAAGTCTTATTCTGCGCATCGACGCCTTCTTCCGCTTCCAGCCGATTGACATATACACCGCCTTTGACCAAGCCGTTATACTTATTGATTTCGCGCTCCCGCATAGCCTGTCCGACCAAAGCCCCCCACATATATTGCATCTGGGGATTTCCGGTTGCCTGGGCGATAAAATCACTCACACCCTCCACACTGTACTGTCCTGTACGGGGGTCGGTGAAAGCCGCAGCCATCGTCCCGGAATAATACTCGCCGCTGATAAGTCCCTCACGCTCGGCATCGGTCACCGAGATTCCCATCTTCTCGAAACCGGGCAAGTACACGTGGTTGGCAATCAGAGTCTGCCAAGCCATTTCAGCCAACTGATCCATCTGCTCTTCATTACTTTCGGAGATGTTGCTCTGGTCTTTCAGGTTGTTGTATACCTCAATATATTCCGAATATCTGATCTTCGAACCGTCGATCACACCGACCTTGGGGTCGTTACCCGAAAGTCCCATATCCGTTTTAAGCGAGAGAATGAATGCCAGCAGTGCAAACGCGATGATAATCGACAAAACCACACCGAATCTGGTCCGTAACGTGTTTAAACTTGCCATATAAACTATTTTAATTTATTGTTTCAAAATGAGTGTTCAAAGATAATAAATATATTCTGAAAACCATGATAAACGACCAAATTCTTTCGTCATTTTCCGCATCCGGCATATCGAAAAAACGCACTTGCCCTTCACCGGTCGAAAATATCCCGTAAACTACAACCGTTTCACGCGCGCCAACTCCAACCGGGAACGGGTCCTGCGCAGAATCTTGATCTCAAGATGCTCGAAACGCACGGTTTCTCCGGCCGCCGGCAGCCCTTCATACCGGAAAATGATATACCCGGCCAGCGTTTCGTACTCGTCACTCTCGGGTATGGCAAGCCCGTATTTTTCATTGAGATATTCCACTTCCAATCGGCACGAAAGGACAAATTCCGAATCGCCGACCTGTTTCTCCGTAAGGTCGGGCACATCGTGCTCGTCTTCGATTTCGCCGAAAATCTGCTCCAGAACATCCTCCAAAGAGATAATACCGGCCGTACCGCCGAACTCGTCGATCACGACCGCAATATTGCTCTTATGACGGATGAGCCGCTGCATGAGTGCTTGCAACGGCATCGTCTCCGGGACGTATTGCACCTCCATCAGCACCTCATCGATCGACGTCGGATGCCGGAACAGCGACTTCGAATTGACATAGCCGACGATATTATCGACACTCTCTTTCCAGACGAAAATACGGGAATACTTACTCTCGACAAAACGCGCCGTAAGCGCTTTGATCGAGGTATCATCGATATCGACCGCCTCCATATCGATACGGGGAACCATGCAATCCCTCACGCGCAAATCGGCAAAATCCAGGGCATTCTGAAAGAGTTTGATCTCATTATCCGGTTCATGCTGCGCCTCCGGCTTCCCCGATTCGAACAAGCTGGCCAGATCGGTCCGGTCGAAAATGGGCTCCATCATCGCAACCTTCGGCTTACGCCCCATCAGCCACAAAATCCCCTGGGAAATCCAGGTCGTCAGCTTGGCGATCGGAAAAAGCAGCAGATAAAAGAAATAGATCGCAGGAGCAAACAGGCGGTAATAAAAATTCGGGCTGTTCCGGAAAACGGATTTCGGGAGAAATTCGGCGACGAAGATGATGATGATTGTCGAAACCGCCGTTTCCAGAACGACGGACCCGCCGCGAGCGATCTCCGTCCAACCCACTGCCGCCGCGAGCGAGCGCAACAACAGCGACATATAGAGCGAATAGATAACCAGGGCGATATTATTCCCGACCAGGATCGTCGTGATGTACTGCCCGGGGTGACGGGCAAAAATGTCGGCGATGAAATTGAACAGCCGACTCTGCTTCCGGTCGATCTCCAGTTTCAGGCGGTTCTTGCTCGTAAAAGCGATCTCCATCCCCGAAAAAAAAGCCGAAAGCAACAACATCAGCAGAATTATAAACACCGAAGTTATCATAAGGAACGATCGTTACTTTCTACGGGAGTCAGTTGAATTTTCCGGTCGTTCCCCCGTATCGGCCGGGCCGGTTTGACAGGCTGTTCGGAAACTGCCTCCTTCGCAGCGGAAACATTGTCCGCAACGGGTTTCACCGACGTAGAATCCGCGTCCCGTGTCGGCTCGATATTGACCCACATACGCCCTTTGATTCGGCGAAATTTCCAGTCTTTCAACTGATCGTCCGACTCGAATCCTTCGACGATGTAGGAATTTCCGCTCTCTTCCACGATCTTGGAATCGACGTTAGACCAGATCCGGCGCGTTTTCTCGTTCCAGAACAACTGCTGGGTGTAGAGCTCCTGTCCGTTGGATTTTTTCACTACGACATTTCCTTTGGCTTCCCATAATTTCCGATTCCCGTAATGAATCGCATAGTTAGCCGTTAGCGTAGCATCGACCGCTCCGATACTGTCCTTCTGATATGTCACGATATCCACGCCCTTGCGAAATTCCTGATAAGGCTCTTTTGCCAAAGAGTAACCTTCCACCAAAGGAGCCGTAAAAACATAGGATTTCCGGCCGTTCTCCGTATTGGTCATCGTCAAATGCTCGCTGTACTCGGTCATCAAAGCCTCATCGTTAGGCTCTTCGGCCACCGACTCCTTGTCGCACGAATATAGCAAGATAGCACTTCCCACGATGAGAAGTGCTACCTGTGCATATCGTTGAATGCTTCGGAGCATCGTTCGTACAAACTATGTCGCTACCGGGGGCGTACGGTCGTCACGATACCGCGGGCCGGACCGCAGGTAATCGTATAACGTGCACCCTCCATCAATTCGTTGAAGAAGCACTCCTCGGCAGTCGGGAATCCGCGACGGTAGTTTGCTGCCGCATCACGCGCCGTCTGAGCGAAATTGCCGGCATCGGCGTCGTTGGCAAGCAGGTTGGCTGCCTGCGTCATCGTATCGTAAGCGACCCAGAAAATAGCCTGACCCTCCAGTCCGGAGCAGGATGCAGCCGAAGCCGCATAAGCCTGCGCCAAGGCGAAATAAGCCATACCGTTATTGGGATTCAGCGCCTTGGCCTCATTAGCCGCAACTGCAGCCGCCGTAGGATTCTTGGCTGCCAGTTCGGTCATACTCAAACGCACCAGAAGCAACTCTTTCTGAACGGCGTCTTGTTCGGCAGCAATCGCCTCACGCAGGTAAGTAGTCGATTTGGCGAAGTCGCCCCGCTCTTGGAATCCTTGAGCCAGCATCATGGCCGTCTGGGCAGAAGGTTCCATCGCATAATATTTTTCGGCGATCTGAAGGAAAAATTCGGAACTGCACTGCGAACGGGACATCAGCGAAACCGTCTGCTTGAGCAACTCCATATCCTCCGGAGCCGCTTCGATACGCGGACGGAACATCTTCTCCAAATTCTCGCAATCGGCAGCACCGCTACCCGCAAAACAGGTATCGAACTGTGTTTTCGCCTCCTTTACTCCAGGAGCATCACTCTCGAAAATCGGAGCCAGACGAGCGTACTCATCCAAAACGGCATCCGGATAGACCTCGCCCATCTTATAATCATCGCACAAATTGCTGAAATACACCAATGCGACATCCGGCAGCGCAGCATAACCGCTCTGCAAACCGGCTTCGATCGCCTCCTTATACAACTTGCGCACGCCTTCCCGGTCGGAAGGATTGAAAGTCAGATATTCACGGGCTTTACGGTCAAGGACATAAGCCGTACCGTAATTGGGACTGGAAGGAAAATACTGTACACGCAGGTCGTAAATCATCATCAGCGAATCGAGCAGAGCTTTTTTCTCATTCAGGTCTTGTGCGCGTTGCACCTTGTTCGAATAAACCTGTGCCCCCCGAATAAAGGTCGCTTCGGAAGCCGAAGGAGCCTCCTGTGCAAGCGTACGGAAATAAACAGCGGCTGCGTCGTAATCGCGGGTATCGACAGCTTCCTTCAGCAGGTTGCTCGTCAGAATGTTTTGCTTACGCTGTTCGGGCGTATCTCCCCACGGAGCGTACCGAGGGTCACTGAAATCCTGGGCGATCGAAGCTGTCGCAGCGAACACCAATACTGCCGACAGCAAAATTTTCATGCGATTCATATTCTTCTTTATAATTTATTTTTTATGTGTGGTTTAATCGTATTTCGGACGAACGAACCAATAATCACCGAACAATGTCACGCCCAGCGAAAATTTGAAATAGGTCTGTTTAACCAGACTCACCTGTTCGTTGATCGCCTTGAAACTGCCGCGTCCGCCGACTTCGACTCCCAGATCGACCGACGACGCACCCAATATGCCGCCCAACACCGTCAGGGGAATACCGACGCCCAGCGTCACGGCGTATTCATTGACATCCACTCCGCCGAAAGTCTGGTTATAGGTACCATAACGAACTCCGGCCCGGTAGGACCAGCGTTTCAATGCGCTGCGTACATCCGCTTTATTGGGGGTGTATTCGACCCCGAGTTTAACCGTATTCGTGTTCCGGTAAGCCACATCGAAACCGGCTGCGGATTTCTCGACCAACCGAGAATTGCCGCTTCGCCAGTCCTGATAGACGTAATCCGCCCCCACAGCTATTTTAGGCGTGTTGTAATAAATACCTACGGCAACCTGCTGGGGCAGCTTGAGCCCCAGACGATTTCCCATATCCATAGCGACCGTATTGAAAATATCGCCGGTCTGCACCTTCGTCGTCACATTCGGATTCAAGTCGCCGCCGATATCGTAGGTCGCACCGATCGTCAGAATACGCCGACGGTTGCTGATCGGGGACCACTGTACGCCGAACTGTCCCTTAAAACGGGAAACGCTGTAGGTTTCGGTTCCCGTCGCGTCTGCGATAAGACCTCCTCCGGTTATATTCTCCAAAATAGCGGTTTTATAAATCCGCTGAATGTCGCCCCAATAGTACTGGGCAGCTATTCCGATCGAGAATCCGCGGAAGATCTCCCAGCCCAAGCCGAGCTTCACCTCCGTCACGTCGCCGTCGCCGTCCCACTGGTACTGCACGCGGCCGATATTACCCCAGATTTCATCGTCGTCCACCTCCTGTTTCATCCGGTAACCGACGCTGCTGTAAGGCGTCAGGCTGAAGCCCAACCCCAAATGCTTGGCAATCGGCAACTGAAACGCAATGTCGTGGAAATTGACCGTATAATAACTTGTATTGAGCGTCTGCCCGTAATATTTCTGGGAATTGTAAAAGCATTGCCCTTCAAGACCGAAATCGAAAAGGAACGACTTGGGGCGCACGGCACTGTAAGCCGCCGGATTGAGCAAATTGACAGCAGCCGCATTACGCATACCGACGCCGACACCGCCCATCGAACGTGTCTGAAGCGTTCCCGGGGTCCGCAGCTCACCCAGACCGTACATCGAATACGGCGAAAAAGCGTTGATACTGCTGGTTTGTCCCCATGCCATGCCCGGCATCACGACAGCCAGCGCGAGGCACAGTTTAACGACGGCTTTCTTCACTTGCATTATACTCTAAAATTCGGTTCAGCCCCAGAAAGACCAAATCACAATGTGCAAATATCGTATTTTTAATTCGTTTAACAAAGAATTTTGCATCCCCGCCGGTAAAAATTATCGACAACGCATCGATTTCCGGAAACAGCCGGGCGATATACCCCTCGATTTCGAAGGCGATGCCGTTCATCACGCCCTGCCGGATCGCCTCGACGGTCGAACGCCCCAAAAGCGTCTGGTCCTCACAGGATTCACACAGGGGAAGCGCCGCCGTATAATCGTGCAAGGCCCGGAAGCGCATCTGTACGCCGGGAGAAATATTACCGCCCCGGAAAACCCCGTCGGCAGAAACCTGATCGATGGTAATGGCCGTCCCGAAATCCACGATCAACAGATTGCGGCCCGGGTAGAGCGACGCAGCGCCGACGGCAGCCGCAAGACGGTCCTCCCCAAGAGTTTCGGGCGTAGTGTAACCGTTACGAATGGGAAGAGGAAGTTGCGGAGAGAGCCGCAGACAGCGCCCGATGCGGCGACGCACCAGCGCGACGGTGTCATCGACCGGACCGCGCGTAGTCGCAACAATAGCCTGCGTAATACCGGGATGAGCAGCAAGAATCCGATCTATCACCGCCTCGTCGAACTCTTCCGAACATCCGTCGGAAACGACGGTACCGCCGTCAAATACAGCGTACTTGACCCGCGTGTTACCCATGTCGATCGTCAGGTTCATCGTTGAATTTTTTGCTTCGTTCTTTCCGTCCGGCACGGCCGTTCTCCAAGTTCACTGCGGCACGAATCGTTCACAACCGTCCGGATTCAGTTTTTATAGCAGTTATATACTTTTCGGTTACCACGACCGTTCTCTTACCGATTTCGGCGGCACCCCACAACCCTGCGGAGCGTTATGCCGTCCTCCGGCCTTCTCCCGAGGGAGGAACTTCGGGAAAAAGACGAGGCATATCGGTCGCGTTCGGGCAAGTCCATACATCAAAACATTATGATTATACTCCCCAGCTCTTTCTACAAAGATTTAAGCACCTCGTATCCCGCTGCGACATCCTTAATCCCCCTAACGGTCATCGCCAGGCGATTATTGTGTTGCTTGAGAACAAATCGGTCGGGGCGCTGCGTCACTTTGCGCAAAAGCTCCATGAACGTATCGCTCTTGTAGTAAGGAGAATCGTCGTCGCCTACGAAATGGACGATCATCAAGCCGTTTTTGACCTTCACGCGCTCCATACCCAGCCGCACGGCCTCCCACCGCAGGCGAACCACATTGAGCAGCTCGGCAGCGGGCCGGGGCAACGGACCGAAGCGGTCGATCAGCTTGGCCTCGAAACTCTTGAGCATCTCCTCGTTGCGAGCCGTATCCAGCTCCCGGTACAAGCGCAGCTTCTCGGCGGGCTGCTGCACGTAGGAGTCGGGCAGCTCGGCCTCGACGTCGATTTCGATCACGCTGTCCGAAATATAGCTCATCTTATCGACCACGCCCTGCTCGGCATCGCTCATGCCGGGCATCTCGAGTCCCTCCGAGCGGAGTTCGGCGATCGCCTCCTGCATGATCTTCTGGTAGGTTTCGAAACCGATGTCAGCGATAAAGCCGCTCTGCTCGGCGCCCAACAGATTGCCGGCGCCCCGAATGTCGAGATCCTGCATGGCGATATTGAATCCCGACCCCAGATCCGAGAACTCCTCAATGGCCCGCAGGCGCCGCCGGGCATCCGGAGTAAGCAGCTCGTCGCCGGGCGAAAGCAGGTAGCAATACCCCCGCTGGCTGCCGCGTCCCACACGTCCGCGCAACTGATGAAGATCGCTCAAGCCGAAATTCTGGGCATTATTGACGATGATCGTATTGGCGTTGGGAATGTCGATGCCGTTTTCGACGATCGTGGTCGAAATCAACACGTCGAACTCCCCGTAGATAAAATCCATAATCAGCTTTTCGAGCTGTTCGGCCGGCATCTTGCCGTGACCGATCCCCACTCGTGCCCGGGGGCAGAGCCGAGTTACCATACCCTGAAGCGTCATCAGATCCTCCACCCGGTTGTGGACGAAATAGACCTGTCCGCCCCGATCCAGCTCGGCATTGACTGCGTCGCGGATAATCTCCTCCGAAAAGAGATGCGATTCGGTAATGATCGGCTGTCGGTTGGGCGGCGGCGTCGAGATGACGGAGAGGTCGCGCGACCCCATGAGCGAGAATTGCAGCGTGCGGGGAATCGGCGTTGCGGTGAGGGTCAGCGTATCGACATTGACGCTCATCTGCGTCAGCTTCTCCTTGGCCGCCACACCGAACTTCTGCTCCTCGTCGATGATAAGCAATCCCAGGTCGTGGAATTTCACCTGCTTGCCCAGGATCTTGTGCGTACCGATCAGGATGTCGATGCGCCCCTCGGCCAGCTCGGAGAGAATACGGGACGTCTCTTTCGAAGACTTGGTCCGATTGAGGTATTCGACCTTCACGGGAAAATCCCGGAGCCGATGCACGAAGGAGCGGTAATGTTGCAGGGCCAGAATCGTCGTAGGCACCAGCACGGCCACCTGCTTGCCGTCGGTCGCAGCCTTGAACGCCGCTCGGATCGCCACTTCGGTCTTGCCGAAGCCCACGTCGCCGCAAATCAAACGGTCCATCGGCTGATCGGACTCCATGTCCCGCTTGACGGCCTGCGTCGCGGTCTGCTGGTCGGGCGTATCCTCCCACATGAACGAGGCTTCCAGCTCCTGCTGCAAATAAGTATCCGGCGAAAAGGCAAATCCCTTGCTGGCCTTGCGCTTGGCATAGAGGGCGATCAGTTCGCGCGAGATGTCCTTGACGGCCTTCTTGGTCGCGGTCTTGAGCTTCTGCCAGGCTCCGCTGCCCAATTTGTAGATTTTGGGCGCTTCGCCTTCGCCGCTCTTGTAGCGCGAAATACGGTGCAAGGCGTGCACATGCACGAACAAAACATCGTTATCTTTATAAATCAACTTGATGGCCTCGTGTACCTTGCCGTTCTCGTTGATCTTGACCAGACCGCCGAAACGCCCCACGCCGTGATCGATATGTACCACATAATCGCCCATGCGGAGCTGATTCAACTCTGCGACGGTCATCTGCTCGTCGCGCTTGATCTCGCCGTTGATCCGATAGCGCTGGTAGCGGTCGAAAATCTGATGGTCGGTATAGAAACAAAGTTTCAGGTCGTGATCGATGAAACCCTCATGCAGCGTGATCGGCAGGGGGTTGATCTGCGCCTCCTTACGCCCCGACTGGTAGAAAATGTTCTCCAGCCGTTCGAGCTGCGCCCGGTTTTCCGACAGGATATAGGTTTTATAACCGCGCTGTCCGTTGGAAATGATGTCGTCGGCCAGCAATTCGAAATTCTTGTTGAACTTGGGCTGGGGAGCCGTGCGGAACGCGACCGTCGCATCGGCCGGCCGCTCCTTCAGGCTGTCGCGCAATTCGAACAAACGCATCCCGGCCATGTCCTGCAACAACACCTTCCGGCTCACCAGATGGGTGTCGATCTCCGCAGGTTCCTCCATCTCCCCCAGAACCTTGCGACGCAGATCGTTCACGCGCCGCAGTACGTAGTCGGGATCGAAAAACCAGTAAATCACCTCTCCTGCAAATGCAGGCAGCGAAATCCGATCCCCGGCAAAACCGTTCAGGTTCGGAACGATCTCCACCTCGTTCAGCCGGTCGGCGGAAAGCTGACTGGAAATCTCGAATCGGCGGATCGAATCCACCTCTTCCCCGAAAAAGTCCAACCGGTAAGGTTTGCTCTCGGAAAAGGAAAACACGTCGAAGATACCGCCACGCAGCGAATACTGTCCGGGTTCGTAAACGAAATCCACCTTCGTGAATCCCGAATCGGCCAGCAACTCCTCCAGCTCTCCGATCGCCAGCCGGTCGCCGACCTTCACCCGCACGGTTTCGCGCCGCATCGAGTCGGGGTCGGTCACCCGTTCGGCCAGAGCTTCCGGATAGGTGCAGATAATCCGGTATTCGCCCGCAGCCATTTCCCGCCGCAGGGCACTCAACGCCGCCGTCCGCTGCACGACCCCCTGCGCATCCTCCGTACCGTAAACGATCGAACGCTTGTAGGAGCCCGGAAAAAAGTAAACCTGTTTTTCGTCGAGCAGGGCATAAAAGTCGTTGAGCAGGTAGGCCGCCGCATCGCGGTCTTCCGCCACGAAGACGTGCGTACCGCCCGTTCGGGCGATCAGGGCAGCGGCATAAACCGAGAGAGCCCCGCCGACCATATCGCGCAGAAGAACGGTCCGCCCCGCCGAATCGTACGCACGACGCATCGCGCCGAGAGGCTCCGCTCCGGCGATCAACTGCAAGATATTCGGTTTATTTCCGGGACCCATATTCCGCCCAGCTAAAAGATGCCCTGCAGGAATCGATTCCGCAAGGCGCTCAAACGATTATTCAACTCCGTGTATTCGTATCGGCTGCAGATCGTACCTGCGACCGAACATGTATGTCTTTCCACCTTCCGCCTTTGTCCGGCTCCGGACTTCGTCCGCCTTCCGGCCAGTAAAAGGGGCCGAATCCCATCCGGCACATCGACCGAGCCCATGCCTCCGTCCCTGCGGCATCCGGTATCTCTAATCCTTATACAGGTCTTTGCCCTCCTTGTCGTAGTAGTGGACATCGACGATACCGACGCTCTGGTCCGCCACGATCTTCAACTGGATCTTATACTTCCACATCCAGCGGCGGCGCAACGACCACAGGCCGTGATTCAAGTAGGTCGAAACGTAAGGGCTGACGCGCAACTTGATATATTTGTGCCCCGCATCCTGGGCCAGATAGGAGATCTTGTTCTCGATCTTCTTGTCGAGCAGAACGGTCGGCTCGATACGCCCCGTGCCGTTGCACGTGGGACAGACGTCCGTAACATCCTGCACGGCGACCGGACGCACCCGCTGGCGGGTGATCTGCATCAGCCCGAACTTGGTCAGCGGCAGCACCGTATGCTTGGCCTTGTCGGTGGCCATCAGCTTGTTCATCTCCTCATAGAGCAACTGACGGTTCGCAGCCTTGTGCATATCGATAAAGTCGATGATGACGATACCGCCCAAATCGCGCAGACGCAGCTGCCGGGCGATTTCGCGTGCAGCGGCCAGATTGACATCGAAAGCCGTCTGCTCCTGATCGTCCTCCGCCTTGGTGCGATTGCCCGAATTGACGTCGATGACGTTCATCGCCTCCGTGTGCTCGATAATCAGGTAAGCGCCCCGGCGCAACGACACGTACTTGGCGAAAAGCGACTTGATCTGCTTCGAAATGTCGAAATTGTCGAAGATGGGGACGTTGCCCCTATAAAGTTTTACGAGTTTCTCGCTCTGCGGTTCGATCTGACGGATGTAGTTTTGAATCTCATGGTACATCGCTTCGTCGTCCACGACGATCTGCGAAAAGGCGCCTCCCAACGAATCCCGGATAATGGTGTTGGCCCGGTTCATCTCGCTCATCAACTGAGCCGGAGCGGGATTCTTGCGAATATTTTGCAGGGTCTTCTGCCATTTGTCCAACAGGGAGCGGATATCCTGTTCGATATCGCTGTCCTTGGCCTCGACAGCCGCCGTGCGGATGATAACGCCGAAATTCTTCGGCAAAACGGCGGCTGCAATGCCCTTGAGCCGCTTCTTCTCCTCCGCCGAGCGGATCTTCTGCGACAGGAACACCTTCGACGAAAAAGGCACCAGCACCACGTTGCGTCCGGCCAGCGAAATATCGGCCGTCAGGCGCGGTCCCTTGGTGGAAATCGCCTCTTTGGCCACCTGCACCATAACGGTCTGCCCCACCTGCAGGTAGGAGCCGATCTTGCCCGACTTTTCGATCGGCGGCTCCAGCTTCATCGCGTCCAGGCGGATTCCCCGCTTGCCGGGCTGGTAACTCGCCACCAGCTTCTGCAACGAAGAGAACTGGGAGCCCAAGTCGAGATAGTGGATAAAGGCATCCTTCTCATGGCCGATATTGACGAACGCGGCGTTCAGCCCCGGCATGATCTTGCGCACCTTGCCCAGATAAATATCCCCTACGGCGAATCCCGTCTGGCACTGCTCCTTGTTGAGCTCGACCAGCACCTTGTCCTCGCACAGGGCGATCGAAATCTCGGTCGGGTTTACATTGACTATTAATTCTCGGTTCATATATATTTTCGTCCCGCAGACCGCGGCGACGATTCTGACATTATGGGGTTTGCGGCTGTTCGACGTTCGGGAAGCACAGCCCGGCTTCCATTGTTTTCAACTCGCCTGGTCCGTAGAGGACGATATTGCGGCACATTCCCTTCGCAAAAAGCCTCTTTTGGCTTTTCGGGAGCGGATTCGATATACGGTGATACGTTCACAAACACATCGTCCTCTCCTTCCCGACGATCCGACATATCCCGCCCTGCGAACGGAGCGGGAATCGGAAAACAGGTAAAGCTAAAAGGGCCTCGCACCCTTTTAGCTTTATCTACCTTAATTAGCACTAAGGCGTGCTACCTACTTTTTCTTGTGACGATTCTTGCGAAGACGTTTTTTACGCTTGTGGGTCGCCATCTTGTGACGCTTATGTTTCTTTCCGTTCGGCATAACTGTAATTGTTTAAAGTTTCTATTATTTATTTAACTTTTGCCGCAAAACTCTTTGCAGGCTTGAAGGCCGGAATGTTGTGGGCCGGGATCGTAATGGTCGTATTCTTGGAAATGTTACGAGCCACCTTCTTCGCGCGTTTTTTCACGATGAAGCTACCGAAACCACGGAGATATACATTGTTGTTCTGCGCCAGGGAACCCTTGATGCTCTCCATAAAAGCCTCGACGATAGCCTGGACCTGTACTTTTTCAGCACCGGTACTTTTAGCGATTTCGCTAACGATATCTGCCTTTGTCATACTCTTTATATTTATAAGTTAAACTCTATTTCGGGACTGCAAATATAAGTTTTATTTGATTATATCACAACAAAGTAGAACATTTTTTTGCAATTCACCTCCCCCGCGTCGCGCCGCAGTTCGAAACCCCTTACTCAAATACCGGGCCATAAAACCGCGCTTCGATACCCGGCGGGCCGACCGGAGCCGGACCGCACCGAAGAATATCCGGAAAAAGGCAACGCATTATCAAACAACCCGATAGCCGGAACCGGACACCGCCGCCCGAAAGTTTCGTCCGTCGGGCACAATAAATTACCCGAAATTCGCATTGTATAATTGGTAAAATCACTATTTTTGTAGAAGATAGGATCCGGTTCGGCAATCCCGGCGAACAAACCCGCAACCTTTCACTATCTTTGACATAGTCTTAGATAGGATGCGCCTCGGGAAACCGGGACAGGGTCCCGTTTTCTCCCGGCTTTCACTATCTTTGTTTCAACTAAAACCGCGAATATGGTCAAAATACTTTGGGTGGACGACGAAATCGAACTATTGAAACCCCACGTGCTTTTCCTCCGGGGAAAAGGTTACGAAGTCGATACCTGCAACAACGGATACGACGCGATCGACATGGCGACGGAGGGCAACTACGACCTCATCATCCTGGACGAGATGATGCCGGGTATGACAGGACTCGAAACCCTGCCGAAAATCAAGGAAATACGCCCCACTACTCCGGTCATCATGGTCACCAAGAGCGAGGAGGAGAACATCATGGACAAGGCCGTCGGGTCGAAGATCGCCGACTACCTCATCAAACCCGTGAATCCCAACCAGGTGCTGCTCTCGATCAAGAAGAACGTCCACTCCCAGCAACTGGTCACCGAACAGACCACAGCCGATTACCGGGCGGAGTTCGGGCGCCTCTCCTCGGCACTCCAGATGGCCGACAGCTTCGCCGACTGGTGCAACGTCTATCGCCGGATCACGAACTGGGAGATCGAGCTCTCCGATTCGACCGACCAAAGCATCAAGGAGGTCATCGAATACCAGAAGCACGAAGCCAACCAGGAGTTCTGCAAGTTCGTCCGCCGGAACTACTACGACTGGATCAACAAGCGCGACGAAACCACCCCGGTCATGTCGCATACGCTCATGCGGTCGAAGATCTTCCCGGTGGCAGACGAGAATCCCAAGACCACGCTGCTGCTGATCGACAACTTCCGCTACGACCAGTGGCGCTCGATCAGCCCCCTGCTGCGCGGCTACTACGACATCGCGGCCGACGATTTCTACTGCGCGATCCTGCCCACGGCGACCCAGTACGCCCGCAATGCCATTTTCGCCGGCCTGATGCCGCTGGCCATCGACAAGCTGATGCCCAACAAGTGGCTCAACGACAACGAGGAGGGAGGCAAAAACCAATACGAAGAACAGTTTCTGCAACGGCTGATGACCTCCAGCGGCAAGAACTACAAATACACCTTCGACAAACTGGTGCGCCCGGAGGCGGGCCGCAAGCTGATCGACAACATCCAGCGGATTTACGACGCCGACTTCTCGGTGATCGTCTATAACTTCCTGGACATCCTCTCGCATGCCCGCACCGAAACGGACATCATCCGCGAACTCACCGAGGACGAAGCCTCGTTCCGCTCGCTCACCCGTTCGTGGTTCGAGCACTCCGACCTGCTGACACTGCTGCGCCTGCTCTCGGAACGCGGACACACGGTAATCATCACCTCGGACCACGGCACGATCCGCATCGACAACCCGGTGAAGGTGACCGGCGACCGCGAAACCTCGGCCAACCTGCGCTACAAAACCGGCCGCAACCTGGCCTACAACTCCCGCGAGGTATATGAAATCACCCGCCCGGAAGACATCCAGTTGCCGTCGATCAACCTGTCGTCGAGTTACATCTTCGCTTACAACACCGATTTCCTGGTCTATAACAACGACGCCAACCGTTACATACGGTACTACCGCAATACTTACCAGCACGGGGGAATCTCGATGGAAGAGATGCTCGTTCCCTACATCGTACTAAAACCCAAACAATAAATCATGCAGACCATCCACATCGACTCTCTGGACGAATTGCCGCACGCAGCGGCCGCCGTCATAAACGCGCTCGAAGGACGCTCGGTCGTCGTTTTCCGCGGCGAAATGGGGGCGGGCAAAACCACCCTGATCCGGGAAATCGTCGCCCGGCTCGGAGCTGACGACACGGTGACAAGTCCCACTTTCGCCATCGTCAATCAATATACGACCCGCGAAGGGAAGAATATCTATCACTTCGATTTCTACCGGATCAACCGGCTCGAAGAGGCTTACGACTTCGGCTACGAAGAATATTTCTACTCCGGGGATCTCTGTCTGGTCGAATGGCCCGAGAAGATCGAAGAGCTGCTGCCCGAAGAGGTGATGACCGTGCGGATCGCCGTCGGCGGCGACGAAGAGCGCACGATCGAAATCGACTGACTCCCGATTCGGCCCAATATCCCTGTATAGTACTTCTCAACACAGACTTCCCGCCCTCCGGCTCCAGCAGGCGAGATCATCCGGCACACGGTTGCAACAGAGAGTGTGTGATCCAGCCCGGCTCGAACGACCGACTGCCGAAACGAATATCGGGCGTAGTAAGTTTCCCCACCCCGCAACGTGAAACGGGAAGGAGTCGGGAACCCGCCGGTCAGATTCGGCTCGCTACACTTTATCATCCTTGCAGCAAATAGGGGGGGGCAGGCTCAAACGACCAACATTCGAAGCATACGCAGAGGACACTTGTGAACTCTACCATGCAAGGAATAGGAAAACAGAAAGTTAAGTTTGGATTAGCATTCGGCTTTCACTATCTTTGACATAGTCTTAGATAGGATGCGCCTCGGAAAACCGGGAACAAGTTCCCGGTTTTTCCCAGTTTTCACTATCTTTGGCCCCGAAAAATAAGGGCTTCGAAAAACGGTCGCCCGGGAAAAGCGAAAAATTTGCAAAAAAAGCAATCGCCGCTTTTGACGACAAACACACGACAATGGAAAAATACGAATCGAAACACCAACAGATACTCCGCTCGGCGGAACAGATTTATACGGTCATCAGCCGCTTCGACAATCTCACTCCTGCGGTGCAGGACAAGGTCGAAGAGTGGCGGGCAGACGAAAACAGTTGTTCATTCAAAGTCAAGGGCTTCACCGTCAATCTGCAAATCGTGGCCAAGGAAGCTCCCAAATACGTCAAGATACAGAGCGGCGAAGGCGGCGTCCCCATCGACTTCACCTTCTGGATCCAGTTGCAGCCGGCAGGTCCCTACGATACCCGCATGCGGCTGGTGCTGCACGCGGAACTGAATATGATGATGCGTATGATGATCGGAGGCAAGCTCCAAAAAGCGCTCGACCAAATCGCCGAAGCCATGGCCAAAGCCATGAACGGCAGCGCGATGTAATACCGATGTAATACCGAATACCCAACGAAAAACCCGGTACAGATCGCACCGGTTTTTTCGTTGATACCCTCGTTCCGGACAATACCGCAGCCTGAAACCGATACGGCAAGGCAAATTATCAGGCAGGAACCGCCTGTCCCGGACAGGCCGCGACATCGGGCCGGCGGAAAAATCGTCCTCTATCTATCCGGCACGAAAAGCGGCCTCTATTTTTCCAAACATTCGAACACCCGGCGCACCGTAGGAAACATCCCTTCGAGCCGATCTTTCAGTTCGGCGGCCGGACACCACGCAGCCACATCGATTCCCTCTTCCCGCTGAGGTTTAAGGGCTCGGCTCGAAGAAACGCGCATTTCGAACCAGTGCGTAGCCTTGAGCTCCCACCGCCCGTGCATATAATAGGCATGCAACGTCCGGCAAAGGAAGCGAACCACCTCCGCACCCACAGCTCCCGTTTCCTCGGCGACTTCGCGCACGGCACATTCCGCCGTACTTTCGCCCGGCTCCACATGTCCTTTGGGCAAATCCCAGCGCCCGTTGCGGTGAATCATCAAATATTCGCCGCGATCGTTCACTACCACGCCGCCCGCAGCCTCGACAGCAGCGAATTCCTGCCGGAAGAGGGAAAACGCCTGCTCGGGATCGGGCGTACAAACCGCAACCTCATTGTGAGTTTCCAGAAAATTAAGTATCTTCGTCCGGGAAATACGCCCGCCCTGCGGAAGATCGACGGCAAAAAAACGTGCCGGCGACGTTTCATCGGTAAAAATCAGAGTTTTATCTGCAAAATATAGATAGATACGCATAAAAATCGCTATTGACAAGCGCAAATTTAAGTATAAATCATATGAAGTAAACCCGATCTCAAATGAAAAATTTATTCCTCTTTATGGCAATTACGCTCGTGGGACTCGGCGGATGCAGCGAAAAGCGCTCCCAGCCCCTCGCTATCGACAACTCGCTCACCCAGGAAGAGATCGCCGCCGGCGTTCTCTCGCCCGAAGTGATGTGGAAAATGGGCCGCGTAGGACTGGCCTCGCTCTCGCCCGACGCCAGTCGGCTGCTCTACACCGTCACCTGGTACAATATGCAGGAGAACCGGGGCGTTACGGCGATCTACGTTCGTGACGCCGCCAGCGGCGAAGTCGCCCAGCTGACCGACTTTTCGTCGAACAACTCCGATCCGAAATGGAATGCCGACGGCAGCAAGATCTACTTCCTGTCCGACCGCAGCGGAAGTTCGCAAATCTGGGAAATGGGTGCCGACGGACAAAATCCCCGCCAGCTTTCGAAACTCGAAAAGGACATCGAAGGGTTCGGCGTAAATCCTGCGGGCGACAAAGTCTTTTATGTACAGGGCGTACAGGTCGCCGACCGCAAGTCGTCCGACATCCACCCGGACATGGCCGAATCGAAAGCCCGCGTTTACGACGACCTGATGTGCCGCCACTGGGACCGCTGGGATGAAGGCGAATACCGCCACATCTTCATCGCGGACCTGACTTCCGGCGGCATCGGGAAGGGCGTGGACATCATCGGCGAAGGTGCGGAGTGGGACACTCCGCTGGCACCCTATTTCGATATGTCCGAAATCGCGTGGGCTCCGGACGGCACCCGACTCGCATACACCTGCAAACCGCTGACAGGTGCGAAATACGCCGTTTCGACCGACTCGGACATTTTCGTCTATGACACGGAGACAGGCGCCACGACCAACATCTGCAAGGGACTCACCCCCATCTCCGGTCACGATGCGGCAGCCAAAACCGAACTGCCTTTCGTCGGCTACGACAAATACCCCGTATTCTCGCCCGACGGCACCAAAATCGCATTCCGTTCGCAGCGTCGTGCGGGCAATGAAGCCGACAAGGAGCGTCTGATGGTCTGGAATTCCGAAACGGGCCTGGTGAAGGAACTCACGAAGAATTTCGACTACAACGCTACCAACGTCATCTGGGACGGCAGCGAAGCGCTTTGGTTCCTCGCGCCGATGGAGGCTACGCACCAGCTCTGCCGCGTGGACATGAACGGCAACGTTTCCGTACTGACCCGGGGCGATCACGACATCAACGCCGTATCGATCGCAAACGGCAAGGCCGTAGCCGATATCTGCACGATCTCTTCGCCCTCGGAGCTCTATGAAATCGACCTGAAAGACGGAGCCCTCACGCAGCTCACGTTCATCAACCAGCCGATCCTCGACAAAATCCGCCTGGGCAAAGTCGAGAAACGCTGGGTGGAAACCACCGACGGCAAACAGATGCTGACGTGGGTAATCCTGCCGCCCGATTTCGACCCTGCGAAGAAATATCCGACGCTGCTCTACTGCGAAGGCGGTCCGCAAAGCGTCGTATCGCAATTCTGGAGCTACCGCTGGAACTTCCAGCTCATGGCCGCCAACGGCTACATCGTCGTTGCCCCCAACCGCCGGGGCGTGCCTTCGTTCGGACAGGAGTGGCTCGACCAGATCTCGGGCGACTACTCGGGCCAGAACATCCGCGACTACCTCTCGGCCATCGACGACGTCGCCAAGGAGCCCTGGGTGGACAAGGACCGCCTGGGCTGCGTCGGCGCTTCGTACGGCGGTTATTCGGTCTATTTCCTGGCCGGACACCACGACGGACGCTTCAAGGCTTTCATCTCCCACTGCGGTATCTTCGACTTCGAAGCCATGTACGGATCGACCGAGGAGCTTTTCTTCCTGAACAACGACTACGGAGGCCCCTACTGGGACACGGCGAATGCCACGGCGCAGCGTACCTATGCTAACTCGCCCCACAAGTTCGTCGATAAGTGGGATACGCCGATTATGATCATCACCGGCGAACTCGACTTCCGCATCCCCTATACGCAGTCGCTCGAAGCCTTCACAGCAGCACGTCTGCACGGTATCGACGCCCGTCTGGTCGAATTCGAAGACGAAGACCACCAGGTGATGAAGCCCCAGAACTCGGTGGTTTGGAACCGCGAATTTTTCGGCTGGCTCGACAAATACCTGAAAAAATAGCGTTTTTCAACCGTTTCGATGCGAACGGCGGCCTTCTTCCGGGAAGGCCGCCGTTCTATTTTCCACAACGGAATCGGAAGCCATTGATAAAAAAAGCGTATTGGTGACAACTTTTCCGTCGCTCGTTGAATTTATTTTTTTTCATGTTCCGCAAACTATAATTTTGACTTCGAACTTAAAATCAGATAAGCATTATGGAAACAACCAAGACGCTTCGCAAGTATGTAGCCCCCAGCATCGGGGTTTTGGACATCCGCATAGAGCGCGGATTCGGCGACTCTTTCCCGGGCGGCACCGTAGAACCTATGTCGTACAACGACGCAACGAACGACAGTTACTAATTAAAACCATCGAACTTATGAACCGCATAATCAATACCCTTGCCCTCGCAACGGCCGGACTGGTTCTCCTCTGCGGATGCTCCGCCGATCCTGCGACGGATGAAGCCGCTCCGGGAGGGAACGACGGAAAAACCGTCCCTGTCTCTTTCGCCGCCGAACTGCCGGCAACCCGTGCGACAATCGAAATCGGCGACGACCGTTTCAACGGCGCCTGGGAGGTCGATATAGACAAACTCGGCATACACGCAACGCTGAACGGCGTCGCGCAAGTCAACAAACCCTTCGTCTTTTCGAGCGAAGGCATTTTCAAAGGTGAACTCACTCCGGGAACCGGCGTCTGGACCTACCTGGCCTATTATCCCCACGGAGAGCAATCCCTGAACGGCACGTCGGCTACCATTCCTTTCGGCAATACCCGCATCCAGAAGGGCGGAACCTACAACAGCCTGTTCGACATTCTGATAGCACCCGCACAAACTACGGCCAATTCAGCAGAAGGCGTCGATGACAGCGGCGAAAGGATCCGCTTCAATATGCAGCGGCTGACGTCGATCCTGGATTTCGACCTGACCAATTCGACCTCCGACCCGATTCGCTGCGTGCTACTGACGGCGGAAAGCGACGATTTCCTGTCGGCCAAATCCCTGAATTTCGACCTGGCACAGGGAGAGGCCGCCGCACCCGCACTCGACACGGAAGAACGGTCGAAGTCGATTCTGATAAACTTCGACGGCGGGTCTGCATCGGCCGCAGCTCAACTGGACGCCTTCTTCAATGTCCTGCCGGGCAATTACAACCTGAATCTGGACATCATCACCGCCACCAAACAGATGGCCTCCGTAAAGATCGACCGTACCGACAAGCCGTTCGAGGCGGG
>OKTN01000215.1_pt1 | contig 36693 bp, 29 predicted proteins | sample 1606451 | NCBI WGS metagenome assembly OKTN01 (sample SAMEA3879602, study PRJEB24766) | human gut metagenome | biome: human-associated habitat; feature: feces | place: USA | collected 1985/1987 | reverse complement strand
CCCTTGAAGCCGCACCCGATGGTGACGGCGGTGAACAGCAGCTTCAGAAGCCACGCCCACCCACTGGCCTCACCGGTCAGGGCGCGGCTGATGACGTCCATGCCCGCACCGTTGTAGTCCGTGGTGCCCAGCAGCAGCGTCAGCGCGATGATGACCGCACCGCCTGCCGCCGCACGGAGGTAGCTGTTCTTCATCAGCCGCGCCGCCAGGTGCTCCGTGACGTGGAGCCCGCGGCAGAACAGAATACTCACCAGGGCGCAGAGGATGGCCAGCACGACCACCAGCAGCAGCGTCCAGCCGTCCAGCGCCGGCATGACTACGGTGAAGCGGGTGGGCGGCACACCCATCCACAGCGACACCAGATACCCTACCATGGCCGCCGTGATGCAGGGGACAAGCCCTGCGTAGTACAGTACGCCCACACTGATGACCTCCAGCGCGAACACCGTGGCGGTCAGGGGTGTGCCGAACAGGGCGGAGAACACGCCGCTCATGCCGCACAGCGTGGCCAGGGGCAGGTCCTTCTCCCCCAGATGCAGCCGCCCCGTGCGGTAGCCGATGCCGCCGCCGATCTGCAGAGCCGCGCCCTCGCGTCCGGCACTGCCGCCGCACAGGTGGGTGATGACGGTGGACACGAAGATCAGCGGCACCAGAAGCACCGGCACCTCCTTGCCGAAGTGTACCGACTCGATGACGGCGTTGGTGCCCCTGCCCTCCAGTTTACATAATTTATACAGCCCCGCGATGACGAGACCGCCCGCCGGCAGCAGATACAGCACCCAGGGGTGGGCCAGCCGCACCTCCGTGGCATAGCTGACGCCCAGGTGGAACAGCGCGCCCACCATGCCGCCCACGCCGCCTACCAGCCCGCCGATGACCAGCCATTTCAGCATGGCGTCGGCGTACAGCCCAATGCGCTCCAGATATTTCCGCAGCCCTTCCATATTCCACTTACCGCCTTTTCTCTCTTGTTCCGGGGCCTGCGTCCGCAAGCCCGCAGCACGGTATTCTACCATGTTCCGGCGGGACTGTCAAACCGCCTATGGCGGACAAATATTCTTTGTACGAAACTGAAAATTTTTCAGGCTCACTGACATATTTTCGTTTTCCCTGTTGATTCCGCCGAAGCTTTGCCGTATACTATACATTAGCAATAGCAAAACGAACAAAGAAGGACCAATCAACCATATAAACAGGAGGAAAACCAAATGAAATACGGTCGTACTTTCAATTTCTCCGCGGGCCCTGCCATGATGCCGGAGCCCGTCCTGGAGGAGATCCGCGATGAGATGATGAACTACCGCGGCAGCGGCATGTGCGTCATGGAGATGAGCCACCGTTCCAAGGTGTTCCAGCAGATCATCGACGAGGCCGAGGCCGATCTGCGTGACCTGATGGGCATCCCCGATAACTACAAGGTGCTGTTCATCCAGGGCGGCGCCACCCTGCAGTTTGCCGCCGTGGCATGGAATCTGATGAAGAACGGCAAGGCCGTCTACATCGAGACCGGCGCCTGGTCCAAGAAGGCCATCGCCGAGGCCAAGAAGTACGGTGAGGTCATCGTGGCCGCCTCCTCCAAGGATAAGAATTACAGCTACATCCCCGACTGCTCCGATCTGGACATCCCCGAGGATACCGATTATGTCTATATCTGCGAGAACGAGACCATCCACGGCGTGACGTGGAGCAAGCTGCCCAACACCAAGGGCCACGTCCTGGTGTCCGACCAGTCCTCCATGTTCCTGAGCAAGCCCTGCAACGTCTCCGACTACGGCATGATCTACGCCGGCGTCCAGAAGAACGTAGGCCCCGCCGGCATGGTGGTGGTCATCATTCGCGAGGATCTGATCCGCGAGGACATCGACCCCAAGATGCCCATCTACATGAGCTATAAGACCCACGCTGACAACGGCTCCATGTACAACACCCCCAACTGCTGGGCCATCTACTGCTGCGGCAAGGTGTTCAAGTACCTCAAGAGCATCGGCGGCCTGGAGGAGATGCACAAGCGCAACATCGCCAAGGCCAAGGTCATCTATGACTTCCTGGATCAGTCCAAGATGTTCAAGGGTACCGTGGAGCCGGAGTTCCGCAGCCTGATGAACATCCCCTTCGTCACCGAGAGCGCCGAGCTGGACGCCGAGGTGGTGGCCGCCACCAAGGCCGCAGGTTACGACAACCTGAAGGGCCACAAGTCCGTGGGCGGTCTGCGCGCCTCCGTGTACAACGCCATGCCCATCGAGGGCGCTGAGGCGCTGGTGGAGTTCCTGAAGAAGTTTGAGGCCGAGCACACGAAGTAACGTACAAGGGGGATAACATCCCCCTTGTATATCCCCCTCACCAGCTGACATCGGTCACTGGCGAACGCCGCCCAGGGCGGCTGGGTCAATGTATTTTTGCCACGTTCACGCCGCGGCAAAAATCAATAGGACCCGTTGATTTATTCATTCAGAATGGGAGGCAATTTTATGTCTAAGATCATCAAGCGCGGGGACGAGGCCCGCAAGGCTCTGGAGGCCGGTGTCAATCAGCTGGCCGATACCGTAAAGGTCACGCTGGGTCCCAAGGGCCGCAACGTGGTGCTGGATAAGAAGTTCGGTACGCCCCTGATCACCAACGACGGCGTGTCCATCGCCAAGGAGATCGAGCTGGACGACCCGTTTGAGAACATGGGCGCACAGCTGGTGCGCGAGGTGTCCACCAAGACCAACGATGTGGCCGGTGACGGCACCACCACCGCTACCCTGCTGGCTCAGGCCATGATCCACGAGGGTCTGAAGAACCTGGCCGCAGGCGCCAACCCCATCGTCATGAAGAAGGGCATGGCCAAGGCCGTGGACGCCGCCGTGGCCGCCATCAAGGAGCAGAGCCAGAAGGTCAACGGCACCGCCGACATCGCCCGCGTGGGCACCGTGTCCTCCGGCGACGAGAACATCGGCAAGCTCATTGCCGAGGCGATGGAGAAGGTCTCTGCCGACGGCGTGATCACCATTGAGGAGTCCAAGACCGCCGAGACGTACAGTGAGGTGGTCGAGGGCATGATGTTCGACCGCGGCTATATCACCCCCTACATGGCCACCGACATGGAGAAGATGGAAGCCGTCGTGGACGATCCCTATATCCTCATCACCGATAAGAAGATCTCCGTCATCAGCGACATCCTGCCCCTGCTGGAGCAGATGCTGCAGAGCGGTAAGAAGCTGTTCATCATCGCCGAGGACGTGGAGGGCGAGGCCCTCAGCACCCTGCTGGTCAACCGTCTGAAGGGCGTGCTGAACGTGGTGTGCGTCAAGGCGCCCGGCTTCGGCGACCGCCGCAAGGAGATGCTGCAGGATATCGCCGTGCTGACCGGCGGTCAGGTCATCAGCGAGGAACTGGGGCTGACCCTGAAGGACGCCACCATCGACATGCTGGGCCGCGCCCGTCAGATCAAGGTCACCAAGGAGAACACCATCATCGTGGACGGCATGGGCGATCCCCAGGCCATCAAGGACCGTGTGGCTCAGATCCGCGCTCAGATCGGCGTGACCACCAGCGAGTATGACAAGGAGAAGCTGCAGGAGCGTCTGGCCAAGATGGCCGGCGGTGTGGCTGTCATCAAGGTGGGCGCTGCCACTGAGACAGAGATGAAGGAGAAGAAGCTGCGCATCGAGGATGCCCTGAACGCCACCAAGGCCGCCGTTGAGGAAGGCATCGTGGCCGGCGGCGGCACCATCTATGTCAACGTCATCCCTGCCGTCACGGCGCTGCTGGACAGCACCGAGGGCGATGAGCGTGTAGGCGTGCAGCTGGTGGCCAAGGCTCTGGAGGCTCCTGTGCGTCAGATCGCGGCCAATGCCGGCATCGACGGCAGCGTGGTGCTGGAGAAGGTACGCACCTCCGGCAAGAACGGCTACGGCTTCGACGCCTACAAGGAGGAGTACTGCGACATGATCGCCAGCGGTATCGTGGATCCCGCCAAGGTGACCCGCAGCGCCTTGGAGAACGCCGCCAGCGTGTCCGGCATGGTGCTGACCACCGAATCCCTGGTGGCCGACAAGCCCCAGCCCCCCGCACCGGCAGCCCCCGCACCCGACATGGGCGGCATGGGGATGTATTAATAAATTGACGCACGGGGGACACGGCGCCAGCCGCGTCCCCCGTATTTTCTCCCGGTTTTGCAAAAAAGCTGTTGACAAAGGGAGCTGAAATATGGTATAGTAACTCGTGCCTGTCGAGGACGGCATGGCGGCGTAGCTCAGTTGGCTAGAGCATGCGGTTCATACCCGCAGTGTCGAGGGTTCGAATCCCCCTCTCGCTACTCTAGTGTGAGGCAAAGGCTAAGTCCTTTGCCTCTTTTTAATTTGCTGAAGATGGCTTATTTATTATATTTTTGAGAAAAGGAGAGACAAATATTGTCAATACTATTTAGCCAGAACAGCAGTTCAGTTTAGACCAGGTAACACTACAGGTAACACAGATGAATAGTTAAAGTTAAAAGAGAGTGCTTAAGCACTCTCTTTTTATGTGAAAGGAGAGTTATGACAGGAAAATAACAGTAAAGGATTCACACACTAGACTCTAGCGGGGTAACTCCTGCTAGAGCTTTTTGATACATTATTCGATGTAAGTATGCCATTTAAGACAGACGGACTCGGAAAGCACAGAATAGTTATCTTCGAGTATGTATACGACAACAAGGGCAATCTCATCAGTAAGGAGGCTGATTATGACGCTGAGTCACAGACTATTTATATTGATAAGCCAAAACAGACAGGCGATAGGACTGCAATGTTCTTATCTATTTTAGCTGGTATGCTCGGACTCGGAGTGGTTACATTGTTTGTAACTAGAAGAAAGAAGAAATAAGTAATCGTTGAGGTTACTCGGTCAATTAGGTGAGGGTGGTACAAAAGCCACCCTTGCTTTTTAATAGAGTTTAGAGTAAGGTTGTAATGGGTGGTGCTAGTATGACTGCAAGATGTATTGCTATATGTAATCAGGATTTTAGATATATTAGAGAAAATAATTTATTTTATGTGGATAAGACTGGTTTAATTAGTGATTGGTGGCATGCTTCTGATGAAGTGACCCTTATAACTAGACCGAGAAGATTTGGTAAAACATTAAACATGAGTATGCTTGATCATTTCTTCTCTTTACGGTACAATATGTCAGACTTTGAATATAGCGACAAATATAATGTCAGTATAACTAATTACGAGACAAAAATCTGTTTTGATAATTTGGTTAAAAGCTGGTTTATATCTTGTAGCTCACCGCTTGAGGATTTTATAAAAGCTTTACAGAGGGTAGATGTTCAAACTATGGACTTGTGTTTGAACAAAATCACCCAACAAATATTTAGCTATTAATGTGTCAATTTTGTCAGTCTTCGTTTTGCGAATGTTGTTCTTACGCATAGTAGAAGTCTTGATGGGGTTCAACACACACACTTTGTAATTCTTAGCAACAAGATATCGAACAAGGTTGTCGCCGTAGTGTGCCGTCGATTCAAGACCAATGGTGAGGCTGTCCTTGTCTAGAGGATCTAGCTCGGAAATCAGCAGTTGGAAGCCATCATTGTCATTTGTAAATTTGAACGGCTTGATTAGTTCTTAACCATCAGAAGATATGGTTGAGGCAAAGTGATTGAGTTTGGCAATGTCAATGCCTGCGTAAATCACGAGGTTGTACCTCCCTTTCCAAAGTCTGATACCGTGATATCCACCAGCGATTATCATCGTAGACTTGATGGAAATAAGTACTCGGATTACTCCGGTAACATCCAGCTATAAACAATTCAGATAAAGGTAGCGGCAATACACTTCTTAGAGTAGTCAAAGCTACAGGGCAAAATCAAAAGGCTACAGTATTTGAATGTATTGAACCATGATATTAAAAGAAAGGAAACATGTGATAATTAACTTCCTAATTATCATACAAGATATATATGAGAGTAGGAATGGGATATGATGTTCACAGACTCGTGGAAGGTCGTAAGCTTATACTTGGAGGAGTAGATATACCATATGAAAAGGGATTGCTTGGACACAGTGATGCTGATGTTTTGCTGCATGCGATAATGGATGCGCTGTTAGGTGCAGCTGCGTTGGGGGATATCGGGAGGCATTTCCCGGATACAGATGAGAGGTTCAAAGATGCCGACAGCATGAAACTTCTGTCGGAGGTGAAGAGACTGCTTGAGCAGAAGCTGTATGTGATAGAGAATATAGATGCAACAGTCATAGCACAGCGTCCGAAGCTTGCGCCGTATATAGAACAGATGCGTGAGAATATAGCAAACTGTCTGTGCATAGAAAAAGATATGGTGAATATAAAAGCTACTACAGAGGAAAAGCTTGGCTTTACAGGGGAAGGTCTTGGTATCAGTTCACAGGCTATATGTCTGATTGAATCGGCATACAACTATACAACAGATGTGGCGGATATTGGCAGATCTGGTGGATGCGGTGGCTGTCAGGGCTGCCCTGCAGGTGACAGACAATAGGAGTGTGAATAATTCATTAAATTTATCTGGATAACCCACAAAAGCGGATATATGTGATAGAATAGCAATAGTTATGTATTATTAAGAACTAAGGAGAACAGGTTTTATGTTAAATGATGGATATGCAGAGCATATAGTGAAAGGAAAGACTCCGACGGGAGTTATGGCAGGAATGGTATTGGGCGCAATACTTATAGTAGCAGGTGTCATAGCATTTTTTATACCGATGCTTACATCAATAGGTCTGTTGGTTGTGATAATCGGAGGCGTTTTATTTGGAGTGTTCATTTCTAGAAAGGAAACGGAATACGAGTATATTATGGTCAACGAGGATGTTGACATCGCCAGGATAATCGCAAAGAAGAGCCGTAAGAAGATGTGCAGCTTCAGTAACAATGATGTGAAGTTCATAGCGAAGAGTGATTCAATATATCTCGACAATGAGCTTCAGCAGGATTCCTCAATAAAAACAAAGGATTACACCTCAAAGGATCCTAAATATGCTGATGGTGTTTATGTGTTTGTACTTAACAAGAATGGCAAGACTGAATTTGTTAAGCTTGAACTTTCAGACAAGACCATAGATCATGTCAATAATTTCTTTAAGGGAAAGTATAAAGAACAATAAAAGAAATAATAAAAGAAACAGTAAAAGAAGTTGAAAGTTGATAAATAATATGCCCCTTCATGGCAGATACTACCGATATCGGAGGTATTGCTGTGAAGGGGCTTTTAGTAAAATGGTTCGCTATATTTATGACAGGTGGTCTGATATATTATTTTTTGGAGATAGCAGTCAGGCATTATTCGCATTACTCCATGATCCTGTGCGGGGGTATGGCTACACTGCTGTGTGGTGGACTTAACCAGACATTCAAAAGAATGAGCGTTCTGCTCCAGATGGTGATCTCGGCAGTTATAGTTTCTGAACTAGAATTTATAACAGGATATATATTCAATATAGGACTGAACTGCGGAATATGGGATTACTCAGATGTTTCGTTAAATTTGATGGGGCAGATATGCATTCCATACTCGCTGCTTTGGATGCTGATTGCGCCGGCTATGATATATGTAGATGACAACATAAGGTGTAATTTGTTTGGTGAGGAGAGACCAGTGTACAGGTTTTGGTAAAAAAATATGGGGAATCGTCGATTATCTCATGGGGATGGAGAGAATGACGATTTCCCATATTTGTATATTGTGATATTATGTTGTTGTAAGTTGTTGCAATATCAGTAACAAAAAATGTAGTGTGTGTGAAAAATGTTATTCCTGAAGATAAGTAACTTTCAAACCTTTATACAGTTTGGTATAAAGATTACGCTCATCTGTATATAGCATAACACCGCGGGAATCACGAACTATGTATGCATATTTGTTCTTCTGGACATTCATATAAAGAACTTCGTCAACATTAAGTTCTTTGGCTTTAACCTTGGCAGCACTGACACTTAGCGGTTCTAGTTTGTACTTTTTGATTGCCTGCTGAATTGTCATAATCTACACCTCCATTAATAATTGATTATAACGTGCTTTAGTAACTATCTACAGTATATTGTAAAGAAATAACAAAGTCAACTAGCAAAAATGCACAAACGTGTATAAAATCGTCGGAGATTGCGAAAAACAGTGTGTATAATAGACAAAAAAAGGAGAAAATAATGATACAAAATGCAAATTATTATCAAAGGATGGAAGCCCAACTGGCAAGAATAGATAGTGAAAATATACAACATGGCAAAAAAAGAATGTTGCTGCATTGCTGCTGTGCACCATGTTCAAGCCACTGCCTTTCTGTACTTGCAGAGCATTTTGATATAACGGCGTACTTCTATAATCCGAATATAACTGACTGCAATGAATACATAAAGAGATTTGAAGAGCTCGACAGATTTATTCATGAAGTGTATGTTCGGGGAGTGGAGGTAGAACTTGCCGAACATGAACCGGAGGTGTTTCTGGAAATGGCAAGGGGTAGGGAGAATCTGCCAGAGAGAGGTGCAAGGTGTTATGACTGCTATAAGCTCAGACTTGACAAGAGCGCATCATATGCAAAGGACCACGGATATGACATATTTACAACCACGTTGTCTATAAGTCCGCACAAAAATGCGAATTGGCTGAACGAGATAGGCGAAGAGATGAGCAGAAAATATGATATAGAATATCTGTTCAGCGACTTCAAGAAGAAAGATGGCTACAGGCATTCCATTCAGCTTTCTAAGGAATATGGTCTTTACAGGCAGAACTTCTGTGGGTGCGAATTTAGCAGGAGAGCGGCTGAGAGCAGGGGGCAAATTGAATAAAAAATAATGCATAAAAAAACAGTTTTTTGTCGCTAACACAAAAATAAAAAATATCTTGAAAAAATATTGTACCACCTTGTCAAATGTGGTAGTATTTATTAAATTAAGAAAAAAGAGGCCAATAATGTGGGCTATTTCAAGTATATCCCCGTTTTCACTCTTTTTTTTTGTAATAAAATAGAAAAAACGAAAGGAATACGATTATGAAAGCTTTTTTGATACTTGAAGACGGACACGTGTTTGAAGGTAAAAGTATTGGCTCTACTGATGAGATAATCAGTGAGATAGTATTCAATACTTCGATGACCGGCTATCTGGAAATTCTTACAGATCCATCATATGCAGGGCAGTCAGTATGTATGACATATCCGCTTATAGGCAACTATGGTGTATGCAGAGAGGATATGGAGGCTGGCAGACCATGGCAGTCAGGATTCATTGTTAGAGAGCTCTGCAAGACACCTAGCAATTTCAGAAGCGAGATGACCATAAACGAATTTCTTGTTGAGAATAATATAACTGGTATAGAGGGAATAGACACCAGAACACTTACCAAGATCCTCAGAAAAGATGGTACCATGAGAGGTATGATCACTACTGATGAGAATTATGATCTTGATGAGTGCATGAAGCGTATTAAGGCATGGAAGATGGGACATGTTGTTCTCGATGTAACATGTAAGGAGAAAATGTTCTATCCTGGTGACGGATTCAAGGTTGCGGTCATCGATCTCGGTGTTAAAAAGAACATCGTCAAGTCGCTCCTTGCTAGAGGCTGCCAGGTCACAGTATATCCTGCAGAGACACCTGCTGAGGAGATCATTGCAGACGCTCCGGACGGAATCATGCTTACAAATGGTCCTGGAGATCCAAAGGAGTGTAAAGTCACAATAGCTCAGGTAAAGAAGCTTTTCGATACAGATATTCCAATTTTTGCTATATGTCTTGGACATCAGCTTATGGCACTTGCCAACGGCGGAGATACAGAGAAGATGAAGTATGGTCACAGAGGTGCAAATCATCCTGTAAGAGATATGAAGACAGGCAAGGTATATATTTCAACACAGAACCATGGATATATGGTCAAGGAGGATAGCCTTGATAGAAAGATTGCAGAGGTCAGCTTTGTCAATGTAAATGATGGAACAGTAGAGGGAGTTCATTATCTCGGAAAGAATGCTCAGACAGTCCAGTTCCATCCAGAGGCATGTGCGGGTCCGCTGGATACAGATTCACTGTTTGATACATTTATGAATATGATGGAGGTGTCAAAGTAATGCCAAAGAATCCTAATATAAAAAAGGTTGTAGTTATTGGATCGGGTCCTATAGTCATAGGTCAGGCTGCTGAGTTTGATTACGCTGGTACACAGGCATGTCGTTCCCTGAAGGAAGAGGGACTGTGCGTTGTCCTCATTAACTCAAATCCTGCAACGATCATGACAGATAAGGATATAGCTGATAAGGTATACATTGAGCCTCTTACAGTTGATGTTGTAAAGGCTATCATTGAAAAGGAGAAGCCAGACAGTCTTCTGCCAACACTTGGCGGCCAGGCGGCACTCAACATCGCCATGGAGCTTGATGAGTCAGGTTTCTTAAGAGAGCACGATGTACTTCTCATAGGAACATCATCGACGACGATCAAGAAGGCCGAGGACAGACTTGAGTTCAAGAAGACCATGGAGAAGATCCATGAGCCTGTAGCACCTTCGGAGGTCGTTACAACTGTCCAGGGAGGTCTCAACTTCGTAAAGAAGATCGGATATCCTGTAGTTCTCCGTCCGGCTTATACACTTGGAGGTTCAGGTGGTGGTATAGCCAACAACGAGGAAGAGTTCAAGGAGATCCTCATGAACGGTCTCAGACTTTCACGTGTTGGACAGGTCCTTGTTGAGAGATGTATAGCAGGGTGGAAGGAGATCGAGTATGAGGTTATGCGTGATGCAAATGGTACATGTATAACCGTATGTAACATGGAGAACCTTGATCCTGTTGGAGTTCACACAGGAGATTCTATAGTTGTAGCTCCATCACAGACACTTGGAGACAAGGAATACCAGATGCTCAGAAGTTCAGCCCTGAACATTATCTCAGAGCTCAACATCAAGGGTGGATGTAACGTTCAGTTTGCCCTGAACCCTAATTCATTTGAGTACTGTGTTATCGAGGTAAACCCTAGAGTTTCAAGATCATCGGCACTGGCATCAAAGGCAACTGGTTATCCGATAGCAAAGGTTTCAGCCAAGATTGCCCTTGGATACAATCTGGATGAGATCAAGAACGCCATTACCAAGAAGACATATGCCAGCTTTGAGCCGGCACTTGACTACGTGGTTGTCAAGATACCTAGACTTCCATTTGATAAATTCATCGCCGCTGACCATGATCTGACAACACAGATGAAGGCAACTGGTGAGGTTATGAGTATCTGTACAAACTTTGAGGGGGCACTTATGAAGGCTCTGCGTTCACTGGAGCAGCATGTAGACAGCCTCTGGTCAAGCAGATACAAGGATATGACAGACGAGGAGGTTATAAAGCTTCTCGGACGTGTGGATGACAGACGTATCTATGTCATAGCTGAGGCTATCAGACGTGGAATCTCATATGATCAGATATATGACATCACCAAGATCGACAGGTGGTTCATAGATAAGATTCACAATCTTGTAAAAGCCGAGAGAAAGATAATAGAGTCAAAGGGCGATATCTCCAAGGATCTTATGAAGGAGATCAAGAGAGTAGAGTTCCCTGACAAGGTTATCGCGAGACTCACGGGCAAGACAGAGAAAGAGATTAGACAGATGCGTTACGACTACGGTGTAACAGCACACTTCAAGATGGTTGATACATGTGCAGCAGAGTTTGATGCCATGACTCCATATTACTATTCATGCTTTGATTCTCTGGAGAACGAGGTCGCTGAGGACAACTCAAGAAAGAAGGTTATGGTTCTTGGGTCAGGTCCTATCAGAATTGGACAGGGTATCGAGTTCGATTACTGTTCAGTTCACAGCACATGGGCATTTGAGAGAAAGGGTTACGAGACAATCATCGTCAACAACAACCCTGAGACAGTTAGTACAGACTTTGATATAGCAAACAAGCTTTACTTTGAGCCTCTTACAGCGGAGGATGTTGAGGCTATAGTAAATCTGGAGCATCCGGATGGAGCTGTTGTACAGTTCGGTGGACAGACCGCTATCAAGCTTACAGAGGCACTCATGGAGATGGGGGTACCAATCCTTGGAACAAGTGCAGAGAATGTAGATGCAGCAGAGGACAGAGAGCTCTTCGATGAGATCCTTGAGAAGTGCTGTATACCAAGACCTGCTGGTAAGACGGTATTTACAAGAGAGCAGGCGCTTGAGGCTGCAAATGAGCTGGGTTATCCGGTACTTGTAAGACCTTCATACGTTCTCGGTGGACAGGGAATGCAGATCGCGATCTCTGATAAGGATATCATAGAGTTCATGGATATCATCAACAGACATACCCAGGAGCACCCAATACTTGTAGATAAGTACATCATGGGTAAAGAGGTCGAGGTCGACGCTGTATGTGATGGAGATGACATACTTATCCCTGGTATCATGGAGCATGTTGAGAGAGCCGGAATACATTCAGGAGACAGTATCTCGGTATATCCTGCACAGACACTCTCACCAAAGACAAAGAGAGTCATCGCTGATTACACCAAGAAGCTTGCAAACAGCCTGCACGTAATCGGACTTATAAATATACAGTTTATTGCATACAATGATGAGGTATATGTAATAGAGGTAAATCCTCGTTCAAGCCGTACAGTTCCATATATAAGCAAGGTAACAGGAATACCTATCGTTGATCTTGCAACACGTGTTATCACAGGTGAGAAGATCAAGGATATGGGTTACACACCTGGACTTCAGCCGGAGTCAGAGTATTTCGCGATCAAGAAACCGGTATTCTCATTTGAGAAGATCAGAGGAGCTGAGATAAGCCTTGGACCTGAGATGAAGTCAACAGGAGAGTGCCTTGGTATATCCAAGAACTACAATGAGGCTCTCTACAAGGCATTCCTTGGAGCCGGAATCAATCTTCCAAAGACCAAGAAGATGATCCTCACAGTCAAGGACTCAGATAAGATGGATGCTATAAATATCGGTAAGAGATTTGCTGCTCTTGGATATGAGATATATTCAACAAGAAGCACATGCAGAGTTCTCAATGAGAATGGTGTTCCTGCAAAGCTCATCAACAAAGTTGAGGAGCCATCACCAAACCTGCTTGACCTGATACTGAGCCATGAGATCGACCTGATCATCGACACTCCATCACAGGGTGTTGAGAGAAGCAAGGATGGATTTATCATAAGACGCCATGCGGTAGAGACTGGCGTTACATGTCTTACAAGCCTTGATACAGCAGATGCACTGCTTACAAGTCTTGAGACAGCCGATACAACAAAGCTTTCTCTTGTGGACATAAGCGAGATATAAAATCTGGTTAAATAGACAAAAATGGGGCAAAATGATATACAACGTTAAAAGTGGTTGTCATTTTGCCTTATTCAATTTATGCTTATGGTCAAGTGAAAATAATAATTATAGAAATCAGAGGTGAAATATGCATAATGTACCTACAGATGAAGTGTTTGTTATAGGTCATAAGAACCCGGATACGGATTCGATATGTTCTGCTATAGCGTATGCCCATCTGAAAAATCAGCATGAGAACAAATTTATACCAAAGAGAGCCGGAAATATAAACAAAGAGACACAGTTTGTGCTTGATTATTTCGGCGTGAAATCTCCTGAACTTGTCAGTAATGTAAATGTTCAGGTCAAGGATATTGCCTACAGAATCGTAGATGGTGTTTCAGGGAATATCACTATGAAGAGAGCGTTTGAGATAATGCAGGATAATGATGCCACCACCCTTCCTGTTGTGAGCGGAGACAAGATCAAGGGAATTATAACAGTAGGGGATATAGCGGAAGCGTATATGCTGGAGAAGGACGATAATTCCCTGTATATAGCAAAAACACGTTTCTCCCATATAATAGATACTATAAACGGTGAACTTGTGTACGGTGATGCTGATGAATATGTGAAGGACGGAAGAGTGATCGTCGGGGCTGCCCAGGTCGATATTCTTGAGCGGCATGTCAAGGAAAATGACATAGTCATAGTGAGTGACAGAGTTGAGGCACAGCTTGCGGCCATAAACTGTGGTGCCAGCATGCTCATAGTCTGTCTTGTGAACAGTATATCAGATGTCGTTCTTGAATTTGCAAAGAATAAGGGATGTGCGGTTGTTGTGACGCCTACGGATACCTATGCGGTTGCCAGACTTATCGGACAGAGTATGCCTATAGGATTCTTTATGATAAGAGATCACATCATGACATTCTATGAGGATGATGATATAGACACCCTTAAGACTACCATGGCAAAGACCAGGGTAAGATATTTCCCTGTAACGGACGGCTATGGCAACTATAAGGGGCTTGTCTCGAGGCGTAACTACATCAATGCCAGAAAGAAGCAGCTCATCCTTGTGGATCACAATGAGAGGACGCAGTCCGTTGACGGTGTGGAGAATGCAGAGATACTCGAGATTATTGATCACCACAGAATCGCAAATATAGAGACTATGAATCCTGTTTATTTCAGAAATCAGCCACTTGGATGTACCGCCACGATAATCTATCAGATGTACAGGGAGCAAAATGTCAAAATAGACAAGAAGATAGCGGGATTACTCTGTTCAGCGATTCTGTCTGATACCCTTGCGTTCAAATCACCGACATGTACATTTATCGATGAGGCTGCAGCGAAAGAACTGGCGAGGCTTGCAGAGATAGATATATACGAGTTTGCTATGGAGATGTTCGATGCTGGAAGCAACCTCAAGGATAAGACTATGGAAGAGATACTCCATCAGGATTTCAAGAAGTTTGATATAGGAGATATGGTCGTTGCTGTTGGACAGATCAATTCTGTAAATGAGAAAGAGATAGAAAGAATAAAAAAAGATATGGGCGACTATCTAAGCGGTTATATGGAATCTGGATGTGACGTAGTAATGTTTGCCATGACAAATATCCTCCAGGAGGGATCTGGTATAATCTGTGTTGGGGCCGGGGCTGATGAGCTCTGCACAAAAGCATTTGGCGTTCAGCTTGATGATGGATATGCATATCTTCCAGGGGTGGTTTCGAGGAAGAAACAGATAGTTCCGGCACTGGTTAAAGCTACCCATCAGATATAATTTGATGTATTTATATACAGCAGATTAAAACTACAGCGGATATAAACTACGGTTACAATAAAAGATAATAAAAGATAATGAAAGATAGGGTGATGTCGTGAAGTTATATACCGCAAACGACTATATACGAGATACATTTGGTGAAAAATTATATAAGATATCATTGAATGCGGGAACGACATGCCCGAATCGTGATGGAACGGTGGGGATAGGTGGATGTATATTCTGTAGTGCAAGCGGATCCGGAGATTTCTCCGAGAATGCCGAGTTGGACATAAATAGTCAGATAGAACGTGCGAAGATGCGTATTGCCGGCAAATGCAGATGTAAGAGATTCATAGCATATTTTCAGTCGTTTACGAATACATATGGTGATCCGGAAACGCTTAGAAGGAAATTTCTTGCGGCGGCAAAAAGAGACGACATAGCAGCGGTATCTATAGCGTCAAGACCTGATTGTTTCGGACCGGAGATACTTGAGATAATAAATGAGGTGAAGACAATCAAGCCGGTATGGATAGAACTAGGTTTACAGACTTCTAACGATAGGACTGCAAAGCTTATAAACAGATGTTATACTCTAGATGAATATGATAAGACCATGAATAATCTGAAGAGGCTGGATGTCCATGTTGTAGTTCATATGATAATAGGGCTTCCTGGTGAGACAAAACAGGATATGATATCCACCGTCCGCTATATAGCGGACAGTGGAGCCGACGGCATAAAGCTCCAGCTTCTGCATGTACTAAAGAATACAGTTCTTGAGAAGATGTACATAAATGGTGAATTTGATGTGCTGACTTTTGAAGAGTATGCAGATATACTGTGTGACTGCCTCATGGAGCTGCCGCCGGACATGGTTGTTCACAGATTTACCGGCGACGGACCTAAAAAGATACTTGTGGCTCCGATGTGGAGCGCTGATAAAAAGATGGTCCTGAACCGTTTGAACAGGATAGTGTCTGATTTATGATATACTGACGGCAGATTTGAGGAAAATACGCAGATTTTCCCTGTTTTCAGGCGAGAGCTTACTGCAACTCGACAGGATCTCGGCCTCCTCTTCGGGCAGTGTCTGACCATGACCGTATGCTCTGAATACATCGCTTGTGCTGTAGCCGTTTTTTCTTGCGGCATCTATGCAGGACAAGAGTAGCAGATAGCTGATATTTATACAGAACAGGTTTGAAACCTTGATCAGATTTACCATATCAGGTATTCTGTCTCCTCTCTCATAGTGAGAGTAGGCAGGGGTGGATATCTCTAAAAAAGCAGCCATCTCAGCCTGTGTAAGACCTCTGCCGGTTCGCATTGATCTGAATGCGCTGGCGATAGAGGTATTTTTGTCATTGTTGTCACTGAGTGAACTATTGAGTATTTTTGATATTTCTGAAATGTTTGTTTTGTCAGGTTTTCCTATTCCTGATGATTCTCGTTTTCTTTTGCTTTCCATTTTGATTCTCCTTTTTAATAATGTAGTCTTTTCAGATACTGACATCCTGTGCGGCGTTTGATAGTTATGTCTGTTCGTTGTCTGATGTGATGTCAGTCGGTTTATTTGTTTTGGCTGCGAGACTTTCAACAAATTTGTCCACCAGCATTTTGTCCTTTGTCCCTAGCATCTGATAATTTGTCATGAGGGCTGCCATGTTCTCGTTTGTCTTGATGGCGGCGAGGTATGTGTCGGATTCCATGACCATTTGTCTGGATCTGTTGGAACGTGCCCGCATATATCTCGATGACAAGGTATATGCGTATAAGAGATCGTGATGCAGAAGTTCAGAAAGCTGTAGTGTCTGTTCTATGTTTGGTATATTGCGTCCTTCTTCGTAGTTTGCATACCCTGATCTGGACATGGATAGTGCGGTGGCTACATCTGTCTGAGTAAGCCCTGCCTTCTTTCTAAAATGTTTCAGAAGTGATGGGAGAGGATTGGTTGCGTTGTATTCCATATTTGACCTCCGTTGTTATTTTATGGTGTCATTTTACACAAACTTAAAGCTGTAAAACCGAATTTGTAATAAAATGGCATAATTATGTAATATACAAGGCACAAAACATATTAAAGTTGTGTTATAATGTTGACAATTGTCGTGCAGTCATGGCAGATACAGCTAAGGAGGAGAATTATCATGAGTTTAGCAGATGAGCTTTTTATAAATATGTGTAGCGATATCATTGAAAATGGATATAGCACAGAGGGGGAAAAGGTAAGACCGAAGTGGGAGGATGGAAGTTACGCTTACACCATAAAGAAGTTTGGTGTTGTTAATAGGTATGATCTGTCTAAGGAGTTTCCGGCAATCACACTCAGAAAGACATATATAAAGTCTGCGATAGATGAATTGTTATGGATATGGCAGAAGAAATCAAACAATGTCCATGATCTGAAGAGCCACATCTGGGACAGTTGGGCAGATGAGAATGGATCGATAGGAAAAGCGTATGGATACCAGCTAGGTGTAAAACATCAGTATAAAGAAGGAATGATGGATCAGGTGGACAGGCTTCTGTACGATCTGAAGAATAACCCATACAGCAGAAGAATGATGACCAATATATATGTCCATCAGGATCTTCATGAGATGAACCTATATCCATGTGCGTACAGTATGACATTCAATGTTACAGGTGACAGACTGAATGCGATACTCAATCAGCGCTCACAGGATGTCCTCACCGCAAATAACTGGAATGTGGTACAGTATGCCGCTCTTGTTTATATGATAGCGCAGGTGACAGGATTTAAACCGGGGGAACTTGTTCATGTCATAGCGGATGCGCATATTTATGACAGACATATACCACTTGTAAAGGAATTGATAAAGAGACCTACATATCCGGCACCGAAGGTTATACTCAATCCGGATGTCAAGGATTTCTATGATTTTACTGTGGATGATTTCACTATAGAGGATTATGTTACCGGACCTCAGATCAAAAACATTCCTGTAGCAATATAAAAACATAAAGTTTTGTAAGGAGAATATATGAAGTTTATAGCAGCGGTTGATAATAACTGGGCGATTGGCAATAAAGGAAGTCTTCTTGCCAGAATATCAGAGGATCAGAAGAATTTCAGAAAAGAGACAATGGGACATGTAGTGGTTTTGGGAAGAAAGACTCTTGAGGAATTTCCCGGAGGAAGACCACTAAAGGGAAGAACCAATATTATACTTAGCACAAATCCAGATTATACAGTACAGGATGCAGTTGTGGTACATTCCATTGACGAATTGTTTGAAAAATTGTCAGAATATGAGTCTGATGATATATTTATAATAGGCGGACAAACAGTGTATGATGTTCTGATCCCATACTGTGACACGGGCATTGTTACCAAAATAGACAAAAGTTATGAAGCAGATGCATTTATTCAGAATCTTGACGAGATGGATAACTGGCATGTGGAGAATGAGAGATCTGGCACTGAGCCAAACGATGTGAATATCACATTTGTCACATATAAGAACAGTGAGTCTCTGTACAAAAAGTAATTTTCTTATAAAAGCAACAAAAAACCTCTTATTTTTGATGAAAAATACACAAAAAACATTTGTTTATTGTAGATTATTGTGATACAATTTTTATATATTTTGGGAGGTGTACAACATGAAGGAAGTTTTAATTACATCGGGAACAAGCTTTGAGGGCTACGAGATCGTTGATTACGGAACATATAAGTTCACCCAGACGATTATTAACTCTAATTTTTTGAAGGATTTAGGAACATCTATCGCCGATATAGCAACTGATAGACGTGACGTTTATCAGGAGAAGATAGATGAGATCCTTAATGAGACTATCAAGAATTTTAAAGAAATGGTCGGTGAGAGCAACTACAATGCGGTCGTTGGTTTCACAACGGGGGTTGAAGTTTATACAAACAATGTTACGGCTGTTGTTGCCAGTGGAACACTTGTAAGTATCACACCGGTATATAAGTCTGAGTTCGAGAAGAGTAATTTTATCAGGAAAGAACTCTATGTACGTAACTACTATGATCTTCTTGTGCCGAGAGCGTCGAAGGTAGTGCTTGCATCGGAGGGTAAGGGAACAAAGGTTTCAGTGTGGTTTAACAACTATAACAATGACGATATACTTGCACTCAAGGCTGAATTACAGTTTACCAACATATACGGAGATAATATTACACTTCCGGATGTGGATTTTACATTTGACAAGACAAATCTCAATCTGCTCAAGTCGGATTTTGTAGAGTGCAAGCTCCCGGATAGATATATCAAGCTTATATCTTCGGCTAAGGTATACATCAAGAAGTATGTTAAGAGCAGTGGAGTATACGAGATCGATGCGGATTCTATCGGAATTGAGATGTCAGAGAGCAAGTTTAGGGCACTCAAGGTTAAGAAGGGTATTGATGCGGTAGCAAACTACAAGTCAGATGGCCTTGTATGGACGTGTAATTGCGGACATGTAAATGAAGGCGGTTCTGAGGAGTGTACTATCTGTGGAAGAAAACAGGATGATATGAAGAATTCTATTACTTTCAATTATGAACCTATGGTTGAGGAGATGAAGACCAAAGAGTATGTAATTGAAATTAAGGATGTTCTTATGAAATATATCAAGGATATTGACGCAAGCCTGAGAATGCAGCTCCTTGAGATTATGGAATCTGGAATAAATTATGAGAAGACAAGGGGATCTATGAAGGACTCAGTTATTGAGAAGGTGGAGAATCTTTTCCTTGGCTTATAAAGCTTCGAATAGGTTATGGATGGATAGAATATGCAGCAATATATGATTCAGATCATAAAAAGCTTACAGGAGAGAGGGTACAGACAACTGAACCCTGATTCAAATAACGTATACGGCAGAGTTGATGGCGATGTCGTATACGTTGTTGTTATAGGTAGCAATAGAAATCTTGATGCGGATTCATTAAAAAAGTTCAATGATAAGATAATTATTGAACTATCGATCAATTCACATAAGAAAGTGAATATTCTGAATATTCTCATCACTCCAAATGGTATGTTTGATGACATGACAAAGAAGATAGTCGAAAATGTGGAAAATGTATGGTTATTTACAGAAGATTATGGAAAACTGTATGTGTTTGAGAACCAGCCGACAGATTTTGATTCGCTCTATGATGTGATCGATAAAAAAACGGTGGTGGATAACCGTAGATCCCAGCATAATCTGATGAGAATGTTTGGCGTTGTGACACCGATATTTCTGTTGATGAATGTTTTGGTATATCTTGCATGTGTGTATATTTATCAACCCACTGAGTTGGCTGTAAACGTGTATGCAATATCAGAGAAAAGACAATATTACAGATTTTTGACATCCATGTTTACACATTTTGGAATAACACATCTATTGGGCAATATGGTCATTTTGATCGCGCTCGGCGCGAGAATCGAGAACATAATAGGCAGGCTTAATTATGTCATAGTCTATATTGTCACAGGTCTTGCAGCTGCATTTGCATCATATATTAACTTTTTTTGTAATGATATATATGATTATTCGGCAGGTGCGTCCGGAGCAATATTCGGTCTCCTGGGAGTGCTTGTTGTCATAGCGTTTTACAATAAGGGGCGGGTGAAGGATCTGTCGCTTATGAATATGATTATATTATTTATTCTGACGCTGGTTGACGGACTGATGTCGGAAGGCATTGATAATGTTGCCCATGCAGCGGGATTTATGGCTGGAATACTGGCTGGGATCGTCCTTTTGCTGGTCAATCAAAAGGTTGTAAAGAATAGCTGGTTATGATAAAATATATCGACGACAAAAATGCGGGAGGCAGGGTATGAGTACTGGAATTAGTATGTCAAGTGTTAATAAGATAAAAGAACTTGCTGATAATGGTGATTACAGTCTTGCTCTTGATATACTTGAACATCAGGATCTGTCAAAATCTCTCAGTCCTCAGTTTATAAGGATTTGTGGTGAAGTATATTATGAGAATGGTCGCTATGCAGATGCGCGAGCAGCTTTGGTAAGAGCTCACTCAATGGCGCCGGCTGGCAACAAGATCATTTATTCTATCATAAAGCTGTATCTTTCTATGGGGTTTAGAAAGCAGGCGGAGCATTACTTTGAGATATACAGATTCAATCAGGAGAGTAAAGATGCTGGTACATACAGAATAGAATACATGATAGCGAAGGCATATCATAAGCCTGTGAATGAACTTTACAGCATTCTGGTGTCAGCTAATGACGTGGAGACATCGGAGGAGTGGGATTATGAGATGCTGCTTCTTCATGCCTATATACGCAACAAAGACAAATTTGATTCGGCGGCGATAGAGTTTAAAGCAAAATATAGAAATTCTGCAAGACTTTCTACATTGGATAGTCTTATAGAGAATACAGAATCCCTGGAATCAAAGGTGTATATTTTTCCTTGTGAAGACAGGAACGATGACGATCCGGAGCAGGAAGAAATCAGAGAATTCGAGAAAAAGATCCTTGATGAGGATGATTTGAAGATACATCCTAAGGATGCTAAAATCATGATCATGGTGGAAGATGATGCTCCTGTCACTAGTTCCATGAAGTTTAAGCAGATGTGGGTAAGATCTAAGGACAAAAAGGAACATAAGAAGGAACTGAGAAGGGAAGAGACAGAGGAAGAAAATAAAAAGGATAAGAAAAGATCCCATGGATTGTGGGGAATAATGTCCAAAAAAGAAGAAGAACTTGTGGACAAGGAGATGCAGGATATCTTGTCTGAGAATATGGATAAAGAAAAACTCCTTGGTGAAGTCGTGACTAGCAAGGCGGGTGAGTTGGAATCCGCACATGTTGATGAGAAAACAGTTTCTGAAACATCTGCTGTTTCAGAAACGGAAAGCTCTGAAATGAAATCTGGAAATGATGAGTCAGGCGCATCGCAAGATATGACAGAGATGTCTTCGTATAACATATCAGCCGAGGACTCGGCTGTGTATAATGCAGAAGATGAAGAAGGCGAAAGAGCTTTGAATGGCGAACCGGATGAACAGGAGGACCTCTTTGTTATAGAGGAGGAGCCGGAAGAAGTTGTGATGGTAGATGCAGATCTTATGACAGAAGAAAGCGATGAGCCGGAGCCAGAAGAAAATGATAAAACGGACAGTATATCTGAGGAAACGTTTGATCCGGAATTTTCCGATGAAGACGATGATTTGTTCTTTGTAGCGGAAAACGATATTAGCGTTTCAGAGGAGCTACAGACGGAGAATACGTCAGAGACGGATATTTTGGAATCTGATATGCCGGAATTTGATGATTTAGATTCTGATGAGCCAGGATCCGATACGTCAGATGAAGAAATAACGGGTATTGTTGAAAATGAAAATTTTGAACCTGAAAAATCGGATACAGATATAAAAGAACCTGAAGAGCCAGAAGTATTAGAAGTATCAGAAGTAACAGATATAGAAGAGACGGAGTCTTTTGATTTTGATAAAGCACTTGAGACTCTTGAAAAGTTTGAGGTTGATGTCAATGAAGATTTTGAGATTGATCAGAAACTTGACAATATAGATGACGATGACAATGATTCTGAATCTGAAACTAGCTCCATGATGGAATATGGGATAGATGCTGAACAGGAAATGGTGAAAGATGAGCCTGAAGTTTGGGAGATAGAGCAGGGGGAAGAAAGCTTTGAAGAGAATCCTGAAGCCGAATTCGCAGATGAGATGGCAGAATCCGAATTTGAATATGAAGTTGATGTTGACGCAGATATCGAAAATGAGATATCAGTGGAAGAAACTGAGCCTGTCTCAGAAAATGAAGATTATGAGATTCCATCAGAGAATATCCATGAACCATCCGAAGAACATCAGGAAGATTTAGAAGAACCAGTTCGGGAAGAGCGTTCGTTCAGAAGATATCAATCAGAGAAGACAAGATATGCCGAGTTCCCTGTTTTTAAGAGTAGTTTGTTTCCAGATTACAATACGGATGGAGCAAAACTGTATGAGGTGGGAAATGGCAAAAATCTAAAGATGGGTGAGCAGATAGAAACTGAGGAAGCCAAGATAACGGAGAACCTTCAAAAAGAAGAGGATCTCATAGGTGAAACCGATAGGTTGCTGGCAAGACTTGGGATCAGATTTCAAACAGAATTTAAGTCTATTCTTGACTTCGGTGCGGAAGGTGATGAGGACACTGGTGAAACAGATGGAGAGAATGGTCCGAATGCTGGCGGCACTAGAGATGCCAGAGATTCAGAAGATTCTGATGAAAAATCCGAAGTCGATAACATAGAAAAACCATTCAATGAGAAGATAGATAAGGATAGTAAAAAGGAAAAGAAATATTTTAAGTTGAAAGGTTAAATATGAAATAAAGTAGCATAAATATATATCCATATTGCTTTTTATTTGAACACGCGGAAGGAGGCGAGGGAAGTGGCTGTAGATCAGACAGAAGCTATGATTGCTGCGATAAAAGCGCAGCTTGAGAAAGAGCGTGCTGCCGAGGCCGCAAAGAAGAAAAGAGAAGAGGAAGAAGAGTTTCTCAAAAATGGCGGCAAGAAGAAAGAGGCAGAGACTACAAAAAGCCAACACAAAACTTTGTCCAAAGAGGAGTTAGAGCGAATTGAAGCGAAACGACGTCGCAAGAGAGAGGAAGCTCTCGGCATCGTGAGGAAAGATGAGCCAGAGACATCTGAAGAGGACGAGAAGAAGGAAGAGGTCCAGAATGAGGGTGAAGGGCTGAAGCCTGATGATAAAGAGAAAAAGAAAGAAAATGGACCAGCGCCAAAACTTAGTCTTAATCTTGGTGGAATTGCCGATGATATGCAGGACGGTTTAGGTGGCATCGGCGGTGGTCTTGGAAGTAAAACGGAAGGCGGCCTTGGTAGCGGCCTTGGAAGTAAACCAGATGGCGGTTTAGGCGGACTCGGTGGCGGTCTTGGCGGCCTTGGAAGTAAGCCTGAGGGCGGTCTTGGCGGTGGACTTGGTGGTGGCCTTGGTGGTGGCCTTGGAAGCAAGCCAGAAGGTGGACTTGGTGGTGGTCTCAACCTTGAGGATCCAAATCGTGGAACAGTCAAGTCGAAAGGCGGAGAGAATATAATTCTTGATGATGAGGAGTCTGAAAATACAGAGGAAGAGACTCTCGAATGGGTAGAGAATAAGAACGCCAAGGTCAATAAGGTTAAATCACCGAAGGCTGGTAGTGATGCCAATGGTGATCTGTTCAGCATTCTTCCAGATAGAAATAAGCAGAATTCAGATGCTAAGTCATTATACGATTTCGATGATGACGATGATGATGACGACGATTTCCTTGGAGCTGGAATAAAGAATCTCTCAAATATTGATGAGGAGAGTCCTGAAGAGGTAGCAAAGAGGAAAGAAGCTGAGGAAGCTAAGAAGAAGGCGGAAGAGGAAGCTAAGAAGAAGGCTGAAGAAGAAGCCAAGAAGAAGGCAGAGGAAGAAGCTAAGAGGAAAGCCGAGGAGGAGAAGAAACGCAAAGAAGCCGAGAATGCGAGAAAGAAAGCAGCGGCTGAAAAGGCAAAGGCAGAGGCTGAAGCAAAGAAACAGCAGGCTATAGATGATGCCAGAAAGAATGCCGAAGAAGCAAAGAAACACGCTGAAACCTCCAGAAAGACTATAGAAGAGTGTGAAAAGTCTCAGAAGGATCTTGAGAAGCAGCTTGAAGAGTTCAAGATCAAGAAGGACAGTTATGATGCCAAAATGGCACAGGAAGCTGATGCCAAAAAGAAGAATGATGCTGAGCTTCTTGAGCGTGAAGAAAAAGAGCTCAAAGAGACTGTAGAAAAGCTTGAGAAAGAGATTGTAGATAGCAACGAGAAGGCAAAGAAGGAATCTGATAAGATACTCAGTGAGAGCGATCCTGATACATATAAGAATAGCATTATCACGGAGGCTCAGGCGGTTGCAGATAAAGCTATAAAGGTTCTTGCTGAGACAAAGAAGAACAATATTGACAAGAGTGCTGCCGAATTCAAGAAAGCAGTGGATGAGGATAAAAAGAAACTTGCAGATATTGAGATAGAAAAGAAGAAGGCTCTTGATGCTGCAAAGAAGAAACGTGCAGATGAAGAAGCCAGAGCTGCTAAGATAATTAAAGCTGCGGAAGAAGATAAGACCAAGGCAGGTACTATATTTAGTGAGTCAAAGAAAGCTGAGGAAGAGGCTGACGCAAATCTCAAGAACACAACTGAGATGGAAGAAAAGTCGCAGAAGACTCTTGATGATCTGAATAAGAAACTTGCAGATTCTGAAAAGTCTATCAAGAATGCTAAAAACAGCAAGAACGATGCTAATACCAAACTTGCAATTCAGAAAGAAGAGTTAAAGAAAGCGGAGAAAGCTGAAGAGGAAGCTGTAAAGGCTCTTGAGAAGGCTAAGAAGATAAAGGCGGATGTTCAGAAGAAGATTGCTGATAGCGAGGAGTTTATAAAGAAAACAGCTGAGTCTATCAAGTCTGCTGAAGAAGATTGTAAGAAGATATCTGCGGATGTCGTTGCTGCGAAGAAAGAGAATGAATCATTTAAGACCGCAAAAACGGAAGCTCAGGATGCACTTAATCAGGCCAAAAAGTCTCTTGTAGAGGCCGAAGATCTGCTCGCAAAGGCAGAAGCGTCAGCAGAAGAAGCTGAACAGATTGTTGAAGAGGCGAAGATATCAGAGGAAGTTGAAATCCAGAATGCTGAGAGTCAGGCTAAGCAGAAGTCGGATAAGATTAGTGCGGATGCCAAGCTCCGTGAAGCTAAGCATGAGGCATATGTTGCGTCAGAGGATGAAAAGTACGCCAATGCTGAGGCTGGGGAACTTGAGAAGGTTCAGACTGCAGCTATGAAAGCTGATAAAGATGCTGCAGATATGAAGAACAAGGCTGAAGCGGATGCAAAGAAACTTCTTGATGATGCCAAGAAAAAAGAGTCTGATATAAAGAATAAAATTTCAGAGCTTAAGACAGAACAGGCAGAAAGAGTAGTTGCAAGAAAAGAGGCTGCAAAGCAGGCAAAGGCTGAAGCCGAGGAGAAGAAGAAGAAAGATTTGTCTGCAATAGATAAGGCTGAGGCGGATGTAAAGAAACAGCTCGATGACATAAAGAGTAAGGCAAGTGCAGCTGCAAAGGTTCTTGAAAAGGCAATAAAGAGAGAAGAAGAATACAGAAAGCAGGAGGAACTTCTTAAAGAGGGTAAGATCGAGGAAGCTGCGAATGTTATCACTCAGGATGAAGAGGCGACGATGGCAGCATCCATAAGTGAAGTAGTTGCTGCAAGACGCAAATCACTTCCGGCAGAGGCAAAGTATCTTTATAAGTATCTTGGTGTTGAACCTGCAGGGGCTCAGATCGTCAATGTGCTTCAGACACTTAAGGTAGACCCTAAGAGATCTAAAAATATTGTCATACTTGGACAGCACGGATTCGGACTTACAACCATAGGTGAGGATTTTGCCAAGTTCTATTATGATATGGGAATATGTAAGTCAGATGCTAAGGCTAAAGTTAAGGCAAAGGTCATAAACAGTGGTAAACTTGGTGGAGCCGTGGCAAAACTCAAGGGTGGATGTCTTATAATCGAGAGCGCAGGTCTTATAACTCCAGATAGATTTAAAGAAATGGTTGACATGTGTTCTCCGGAGAAGAATGATATCAAGATTATCCTGACTGGTGAAAAGACCGCACTCAGCAATATGCTTGCATCTAATATGACTCAGGCACGAGCTTTCAATAACCGTATTTATTTCGATCAGATTAACGAAAATGGTATGGTCAATGTTGCAGAGTGCTATGTTGAAGAGAAAGGATTCAAGCTTGAGAGTGGAGCAGATTCAGCCATAAAGAACCTTTTGATGGGAATGGAGTCCGGTAATATAGACAGACTTCTTGGTGCTATGGAAGATGCTATGAAGAAGGCTGAGAATAGGGATCCAATTGATAAAAAGGTTTTGAAAAAAGAAATAGTACAATAGTAATACAGACAGGTATGCTGTCGCTAAAGACAGAAATTTGTTGAAAAATAATATGCCAGTGCTTATAATATCAGTGTTATAAGTACTGGCATTAATTGTGTAAAGGAGATTTTGTATGCTTTCGACTGATATAGGAGTAGATTTAGGAACATCAAATGTATTGATAAGCGTCAGAGGCAAGGGGGTTGTTGTTAATCAGCCATCCGTTGTCGCATATGAAGTTTCCACGAAAAAGGTAATAGCGATAGGGATAAAAGCCAAGAAGATGATAGGTAAGACGCCGGAGAATATAGATGTTGTTAGACCGCTCAACAAGGGAGTCATATCCGATTATACGATTGCGGAGATTATGCTCAAGGCATTTATTAGAAGTGCCATGGAGAAGAGATCAGGTGTGGGGAGACCTCGTATATGTGTTTGCGTTCCAAGCGGTGTAACCGAGGTGCAGAGAAGGGCGGTTGAAGAGGCTGTATATAAGACAGGAGCAAAGACGGTCTACGTTATGGAAGAACCTCTTGCTGCGGCTGTTGGAGCAAATGTTGATATTCATGAAGCTAAGGGCAGCATGGTTGTAGATATAGGTGGAGGAACCACTGATATAGCAGTTATATCACTTGGAGGCGCGGTGGAGAGCAGTTCCATCAAGTACGCCGGTGATGATTTTGACAACGCTTTGGTCAGGTATGTCAGAAGAAAGTATAATCTGCTTATTGGCGATCAGTCTGCCGAGAAAGCAAAGATAGCTATAGGTTCTGTTATAGAACGTGAGGATGATATAGAATATGTGATAAAGGGACGTGACTTGATAAAGGGACTTCCTAAGGCGGTAACCATAACGGCAAACGAAACGGTGGCAGCCTTTGAGGAGACAACAAATCATATCCTTGGAGCAATCCACAATGTTCTTGAGACTGCACCGCCTGAGCTGGTGGCTGATATTGCTGTGTCGGGTATAGTTCTCACCGGAGGCGGGAGTCTGATATACGGCATGGACACTCTCATAAAGGAGAGAACCGGCATAGAAGCATACGTTTCTGAGAAGGCACTTGAGGCTGTTGCGCTCGGCGCTGGAATGTCGGTGGTCATAAACGAAAAGAAAGACGAATAAACTTATGGAAAAAGATTTTTTGCCGATCTGTAGGGATGATATGGAGAAAAGAGGATGGTCAGAGGCAGACTTTGTATTTGTCATAGGTGATGCCTATGTTGACCATCCATCATTTGGTCCGGCTATCATAAGCAGATTACTGGAAAGATATGGATATAAAGTGTGTATAATAGCCCAGCCTGATTGGAAAAACGACAAAAGCATTGATGTTTTTGGAAAGCCAAGACTGGGTTTTTTGGTGTGCGGAGGAAACATGGATTCTATGGTCAACCACTACTCCGTATCAAAAAAGAGAAGACAGAAAGATGCATATTCACCAGGCGGAGAAATGGGACTCAGACCTGATTATGCAACAACCGTGTATTGTAATCTTATCAGAAGAACATACAAGGATGTACCGATCATAATAGGTGGTATCGAGGCCAGCCTCAGAAGAATGGCTCACTATGATTATTGGTCTGACAAACTTAAACATTCCATACTTGTGGATTCCTCTGCCGATATTCTGTCATATGGAATGGGCGAACACAGTATGATAGAGATAGCTGAGGCTCTTGACAGTGGCATCAATGTCAGTGATATCACATATGTGAGGGGAACCTGCTATAGGACCAAGGATATATCAGGTGTTTCGGAGGATGCTATATTGCTTCCGGATTATGACAGCCTTACACGAGACAGACTGGAGTACGCCAGAAGCTTTTATACACAGTATATAAATACGGATCCATACTCTGCAAAGACACTAGTTGAAGGGTATGGTAACAGAGGATATGTGGTGCAGAATCCACCTGCTTACCCACTTACACAGATGGAGATGGATGATGTGTACGATCTTCCTTACATGAATAACTATCATCCCATATACGAGTCAAAAGGTGGGATTCCTGCAATCTCGGAGATCAAATTCAGTCTGACGAGCAATAGAGGCTGTTTTGGAGGCTGTAGTTTCTGCGCACTTACATTTCATCAGGGAAGAATCATCCAGACTAGAAGTCATGAATCCTTGATAAGGGAGGCTGAGCAGATGACGCACGATCCAGATTTCAAAGGGTATATACATGATGTAGGAGGTCCAACGGCGAATTTCAGACATAAGTCATGTGCAAAACAGGATAGATATGGCGTGTGTACAAATAAACAATGCCTTTTCCCAGAACCGTGTAGGAATCTGAAGGTTGATCACAAAGATTACATTGAACTTCTTAGAAAACTTGAGGCTATTCCTGGCGTGAAAAAGGTGTTTATAAGATCGGGAATCCGATTTGATTATGTAATGGCAGATAGCAGTGATGAGTTTTTGAAAGAACTCTGTGAGAAGCATATAAGTGGACAACTCAGGGTTGCCCCAGAGCATGTGTCAGACAATGTTCTGAAGATGATGGGAAAACCGAAGAATAGTGTATATGAGAGTTTCATAGCCAGATACCAGAAGGTGAATGCGCGTACAGGCAAAAAACAGTTTGTCGTGCCTTATCTGATGTCGTCGCATCCTGGCTCTACGCTTAAAGAAGCAGTGGAGCTTGCGGAGTATGTGCGGGATATAGGGTATATGCCGGAACAGGTACAGGACTTTTATCCAACACCATCGACCATTTCTACATGTATGTATTATACTGGAGTCGATCCGCGTACGATGCAGCCGGTATACGTGCCGCATAATCCGCATGAGAAAGCAATGCAGAAAGCACTCATGATGTATAGAAAGCCTGAGAATTATGACCTTGTAAAAGAGGCACTCATAAAAGCTGGAAGACAGGATCTTATAGGCTTTGATAAAAAATGTCTGATAAGGCCTAGAAAAATGGAAAACAGTTCAGGACATGAACATAGACCTTCCAAGGGTAGAAATCAGAGTAGAAATTGCGTATGTTCGAATAATACAAGGAAAAATAATACAAACAACAAAAATTATAAAGAGGCACCTCAAAAAAACAAAAAAATTAAAGATAATGTCAGATCTGTGGGTGAAAACAAAAGGCATAAAAGAAAATAAGCAGTAAATGGTGATATTCATTTTTGGTTGCGTGGTACATGCTTTTGTGCTAGAATTATGGCAGATTGTGTGAACCTTTAGATTGTCGTGTACTGTTTTGGGTGAACAACGTGAATATACAATATATGACGATCAAAAAGATTTATTATATATGTAGTCTTATGTCACACTAAAATTTTTAAACAATATTTTTTAAAATGGAGGATTTGAAAATGGCAAAGAAGATTGTTTTAGCAGGCGCATGTCGTACAGCTATCGGAACAATGGGTGGATCACTCAGCACAACACCAGCTGCAGAGTTAGGTTCAATCGTTATCAAGGAGGCTATCAACAGAGCAGGTGTTCCTGCAGATCAGGTAGACCACGTATACATGGGATGTGTTATCCAGGCTGGTCAGGGACAGAATGTAGCACGTCAGGCTTCAATAAAGGCTGGACTTCCAATCGAGACAACTGCTGTTACAGTTAACGTTGTCTGTGGTTCAGGTCTTAACTGTGTCAACATGGCTGCACAGATGATCGAGGCAGGAGATGCTGATATCGTAGTTGCAGGTGGTATGGAGAATATGTCTATGGCTCCTTATGCTATGATGAAGGGCCGTTTCGGTTACAGAATGAACAATGGTGTACTTGTGGATACAATGGTAAATGATGCTCTCTGGGATGCGTTCAATGACTATCACATGATCAAGACAGCTGACAATATCTGTGAGCAGTGGGGTCTTACACGTGAGGAGATTGATGAGTTTGCAGCAAAGAGCCAGCAGAAGGCTGTTGCAGCTCAGGAGTCAGGTGCATTTGATGCTGAGATCGTTCCAGTTATGGTAAAGAAGAAGAAAGAGATGGTTGAGTTCAAGAAGGATGAGGGACCAAGACCTGGTACTACAGTTGAGACACTTTCAAGACTCAGAACAATCAATCCTAACGGATTTGTTACAGCTGGTAACGCTTCAGGTATCAATGATGGTGCAGCAGCTATCGTTGTTATGAGTGAGGAGAAGGCTAAGGAGCTTGGCGTTAAGCCTATGGCTACATGGGTAGCTGGAGCACTTGGCGGAGTTGATCCTTCAATCATGGGTATTGGACCTGTAGCTTCAACCAAGAAGGTTATGGCTAAGACTGGTCTCAAGATTGAGGACTTCGATGTTATCGAGGCAAACGAAGCATTTGCTGCACAGTCAGTAGCAGTTGCTAAGGAGCTTGGATTTGATGTTGACAAGCAGGTTAACCCTAACGGTGGTGCTATCGCTCTTGGACATCCAGTTGGAGCTTCAGGATGTCGTATCCTTGTTACACTTCTTCATGAGATGCAGGCAAAGGGTGCTAAGACAGGTCTTGCTACTCTCTGTATCGGTGGTGGAATGGGTTGCTCAACAGTCGTTAAGATCGAGGACTAATTCAAAGCGATATATATAATTCAAAACGGAGCTGACTACATTCCATGCAGCCAGCTTCTGTAAATCAGTATAAAAAGGAGATACATCATGGAGTTTGTAACATACGAACAGGATGGATACGTAGGAATTATCACAATCAACCGTCCAAAGGCTCTGAACGCACTCAATAGTGCAGTCCTTGAGGAGCTTGATGCTACATTCAAGGCAGTTGATCTTGATACAACAAGATGTCTTATTCTTACAGGTGCCGGCGAGAAGTCATTTGTTGCCGGAGCTGATATAGGTGAGATGTCAACACTCACAAAGGCAGAGGGAGAGGCCTTCGGCAAGAAGGGTAACGATGTGTTTAGAGCTATCGAGACATTCCCTATCCCAGTTATCGCAGCAGTGAACGGATTCGCTCTTGGCGGCGGATGCGAGATATCAATGAGCTGTGACATCAGAATCTGCTCAGAGAATGCAATATTTGGTCAGCCAGAGGCTGGTCTTGGAATCACACCTGGTTTTGGCGGAACACAGAGACTTGCACGTCTTGTAGGTGCAGGCATGGCTAAGCAGCTTATCTACACAGCAAGAAACATCAAGGCAGACGAGGCATACAGAATCGGTCTTGTGAATGCTGTTTATCCACTTGAGGAGCTCCTTCCAGCAGCTAAGAAGATGGCAGCCGGAATCGCAGCAAACGCTCCTATTGCAGTAAGAAACTGCAAGAAGGCTATCAATGATGGCTTACAGGTAGATATGGATCAGGCAATTGTTATTGAGGAGAAGCTTTTTGGTGACTGTTTCGAGACAGAGGATCAGAAGGCAGGAATGGGCAATTTCCTTGAGAAAGACAAGGAGAAGAAGCTTAAGGTTGTTCCTTTCCAGAATAAGTAATAATTAACAGTTCTGATATTAACATTTAGAATATGTGTCAGTTTTTCTGTGAAAAACTGACATGTAGCACCAGCCATTTGCCGTAGGCAAATTTTGTATGGCTGGTGTTCAACAGGGTGGGGAATCTGATAAAGGTAAACCATCCTAAATGTGTGATATAAGTATTATGGTAGCATGTTAAACGAAACGTATATGAATTTCTCATGTTTACCGGAAAAAAAGATTTAGGAGGACATAAAAATGAAGGTTGGCGTAATTGGTGCAGGAACCATGGGTCAGGGCATTGCTAAGGCATTTGCTCAGGTTGACGGATACGAGGTTGCACTCTGCGATATCAAGCAGGAGTGGGCTGAAGGCGGTAAGGACAAGATCGCTAAGGGTTATGCAAGACTCGTAGAAAAAGGAAAGATGACACAGGAGAAGGTTGATGGTATTCTTGCCAGCATCACTCCAGGTCTTAAGGAAGACTTATGTGCAGACTGCGACCTTATCGTTGAGGCTGCTTTCGAGAACATGGAAGTAAAGAAGACAACATTTGCTGAGCTTGACAAGATCTGCAAGCCAGAGTGTGTATTCGCTTCAAACACATCATCACTTTCTATCACAGAGATTGGAAATGGTCTTACACGTCCTATGATCGGTATGCATTTCTTCAATCCAGCTGACAGAATGAAGCTTATCGAGGTTATCGCAGGTGTTAATACACCAGCTGAGATTGTAGAGAAGATCGTTAAGATCTCAGAGGAGATCGGTAAGACTCCTGTACAGGTTAACGAGGCTGCTGGATTCGTAGTAAACAGAATCCTCATCCCAATGATCAACGAAGCTGCATTCATCAAGATGGAAGGTGTATCAGATATAGCTGGTATTGATGCAGCTATGAAGCTCGGTGCTAACCATCCAATGGGACCACTTGAGTTAGGTGATTTCGTAGGTCTTGATATCTGTCTTGCAATCATGGATGTTCTGTACAATGAGACAGGTGACAGCAAGTATCGTGCATGTCCATTACTTCGTAAGATGGTACGTGGTGGCAATCTCGGTGTTAAGAGCGGCAGAGGATTCTATATATACAATGCTGATCGTACAAAGACACCAGTTGATGCTCAGTAATAGTGCTAAGTAATATAATATATTTATGGAGGAATAATTAGAATGGATTTCGCTTTAGACAAGAAGTATGAAATGGCGCAGAATTTATTCAGAGAGTTCGCGCAGAATGAAGTAAAGCCTCTTGCTCAGGAAATTGACGAACAGCACAGATTTCCTAGAGAGACAGTTGAGAAGATGGCAAAGTATGGTTTCTTAGGAATTCCTGTTTCTAAGGAGTTAGGCGGACAGGGCTGTGATATTCTCACATATGCTATGTGCGTTGAGGAGCTTTCAAAGGTTTGTGGTACTACAGGTGTTATCGTATCAGCACACACATCACTCTGTGTTGATCCTATCGTAACATTTGGTACACCAGCTCAGAAAGAGAAGTATGTTCCTGATCTTGCTTCAGGCAGAAAGCTTGGTGCTTTCGGTCTTACTGAGCCAGGTGCTGGTACAGATGCTCAGGGACAGCAGACAAAGGCTGTACTTGACGGAGACGAGTGGGTACTTAACGGATCAAAGTGCTTCATCACAAACGGTAAAGAGGCTGACGTATATATCGTCATCGCCGTTACTGGTATCGTTGAGAAGCGTGGCAGAAAGATGAAGGAGATATCTGCATTCATCGTAGAGAAGGGTACACCTGGATTTACATTCGGTACAAAGGAGAACAAGATGGGTATCTGTGGTTCTTCAACATACGAGCTTATCTTCACAGACTGCCGTATTCCAAAGGATGCACTTCTTGGACAGAAGGGTAAGGGATTCAATATCGCTATGCATACACTTGATGGTGGACGTATCGGTATCGCTGCTCAGGCTCTTGGTATTGCAGAGGGCGCTCTCGAGACAACAGTTAACTATGTTAAGGAGAGAAAGCAGTTCGGTAGATCAATCGCTCAGTTCCAGAATACACAGTTCGTTCTTGCAGATCTTGCAACAAAGATCGAGGCAGCTAAGCTTCTCGTATACAAGGCAGCAAGAAAGAAGGATGAGTACCAGAGCGGTGCTAAGGTTTCTTACTCAGTAGAGGCAGCTATGGCTAAGCTTTACGCAGCTGAGGTTGCTATGGAAGTTACTACAAAGTGTGTTCAGTTACACGGTGGTTACGGTTACATCAAGGAGTACGATGTTGAGCGTATGATGCGTGATGCTAAGATTACAGAGATCTACGAGGGAACTTCAGAGGTTCAGCGTATGGTTATTTCTGCAAACTTATTAAAGTAATATAGGAGGTACTTAACGTGAAGGTTATAGTTTGTATAAAGCAGGTACCTGATACAAAGGGTGGAGTACAGTTCAACCCAGACGGTACATTAAACAGAGCAGCAATGCTTACAATCATGAACCCTGATGATAAGGCAGGACTTGAGGCTGCACTTAGATTAAAGGATCAGTATGGTGCAGAGGTAACAGTTCTTACAATGGGTCTTCCAAAGGCTGCTGATGTTCTTCAGGAGGCAATCGCAATGGGAGCTGACAAGGGTGTCCTTGTAACAGATCGTGTACTTGGTGGAGCTGATACATGGGCTACATCAACAACAATTGCCGGAGCTCTCAGAAAGCTTGATTACGATCTGATCATCACAGGTCGTCAGGCTATCGATGGAGATACAGCTCAGGTTGGACCACAGATTGCTGAGCATCTTGGAATTCCTGTAATTTCATATGCACAGGAGATCAAGGTTGACGGAGACGCAGTTATCGTTAAGCGTCAGTATGATGACGGATATCATATGTTAAAGGCTAAGATGCCTTGCCTTGTAACAGCACTTTCTGAGTTAAATGAGCCAAGATACATGACTCCAGGTGGAATCTTCGATGCAGTTAATGCAGAGATCACAACACTTGGCAGAGCAGACCTTGTTGATGTTGATGATTCAAACCTCGGTCTTAAGGGCTCACCTACAAAGATTGCTAAGGCTTCAGATAAGGTAAGAAAGGGCGCAGGCGAGAAGGTTGTTCCTGATTCTCCAGATGAGGCAGTTAGCTATATTGTTGGCAAGTTAAAGGATAAGCATGTAATCTAATATAGTAAAGGAAAAGTGGTGAATAAAATGGGCGCAATGAACGCAGAAGAAATGAAGAACTACAAAGGCGTATTTGTCTTTGCACAGCAGGTAGATAATAAGTTAAGTGGTATTTCTTTCGAGCTTATCGGCGAAGGAAAGAGACTTGCAGAAAAGCTTGATGAGAAGGTAACTGCAGTACTTATCGGTTCAGGTGTTAAGGGTCTTGTAGATGAGCTTGCAGAGTACGGCGCAGACAGAGTTATCGTTGTTGACGATCCAGAGCTCAAGGATTACAGAACAGAGCCATATGCACACGCACTTGCATCAGTTATCAATGAGTACAAGCCAGAGATCGTTTTAGTTGGTGCTACAGCAATCGGTAGAGATCTTGGTCCAACAGTTTCAGCTAGAGTTGCTACAGGTCTTACAGCAGACTGTACATTACTTGAGATCGGTGATTTCCCTCTTGTTGCACTTCCAAATCAGGAGCAGAAGCACAATCAGCTTCTTATGACACGTCCTGCATTCGGTGGTAACACAATTGCTACAATCGCATGTCCTGACAACCGTCCACAGATGGCAACAGTTCGTCCAGGTGTTATGCAGAAGCTTGACAAGGTAGCTGGTAAGAAGGCAGAGGTTATCGAGTATAATCCAGGATTCGTACCAAACAACAAGTATGTTGAGATCCTTGAGATCTCAAAGGCTATCTCAGATATCAAGGATATCATGGATGCTAAGATCCTTGTTTCAGGTGGTCGTGGAGTTGGCTCAGCAGAGAACTTCAAGCTCCTTGATGATCTTGCAGAGGTACTTGGCGGACAGGTATCATGCTCACGTGCAGTTGTTGATTCAGGCTGGAAGCCAAAGGAGCTTCAGGTTGGTCAGACTGGTAAGACAGTACGTCCACAGGTATACTTCGCAATCGGTATTTCAGGTGCTATCCAGCACGTAGCTGGTATGGAAGAGTCAGACATCATCGTTGCTATCAACAAGGATGAGGATGCTCCTATCTTTGATGTAGCTGACTATGGTGTAGTTGGAGATCTCAACAAGATCGTTCCAGCTCTTACAGAGGCTATCAAGGCAGAGCTTGCTAACAAGTAATTAACAGGCTGTTTGCTATATAGATAATTTTGAAATTATCAACTATGAGAAAAACGCTTCGCGAGTTTCTCAAGTTATCGCGGCAGTCGCCAAGGTCTCGTGCAAGCA
>OKTN01000202.1_pt1 | contig 38880 bp, 31 predicted proteins | sample 1606451 | NCBI WGS metagenome assembly OKTN01 (sample SAMEA3879602, study PRJEB24766) | human gut metagenome | biome: human-associated habitat; feature: feces | place: USA | collected 1985/1987 | reverse complement strand
TCGACACCGTTAAGGATATCCTCGGAGTCGATAAGGAGCTGTGGCTTGAGGAATGCAAGGGCATCCGCGAGTATTACGCACAGTTCGGCGATAAGCTGCCCAAAAAGCTTGCACAGGAACTCGACGACCTCGAGGCAAGACTTAAAAAGTAAAAAACGCGCGCTTTTGCGCGCGTAAGCATAGAAAGGATGATTACCCAATGAGCAAGAAGTATGTTTATCTGTTCTCCGAAGGCAACGCAAAAATGCGTGAGCTTCTCGGCGGCAAGGGCGCAAACCTGGCGGAAATGACCAACATCGGTCTGCCCGTACCCCAGGGCTTCACCATTACCACCGAGGCATGCACGCAGTACTATGAAGACGGCCAGAAGATCAATGATGAGATCATGGCAGAGATCATGGAGTACGTAGTGAAGATGGAAGGCATCACCGGAAAGAAGTTCGGCGACCTTGAAAATCCTCTCCTCGTATCTGTCCGCTCCGGCGCACGTGCATCCATGCCCGGCATGATGGACACCATCCTCAACCTCGGCCTGAACGAGCAGGTCGTTGAAGTCATGGCTAAGAAGTCCAATAATCCCCGTTGGGCATGGGACTGCTACCGCCGCTTCATCCAGATGTACTCCGACGTTGTTATGGAGGTCGGCAAAAAATACTTCGAACAGCTCATTGATGAAATGAAGGAAGCACGTGGCGTAACTCAGGACGTTGAGCTCACCGCAGACGACCTTAAGGAACTTGCAGGCAAGTTCAAGGCAGAATATAAGGAAAAGATCGGCGAGGACTTCCCGACTGACCCGAAAGAGCAGCTTATGGGCGCTATCAAGGCAGTTTTCCGCAGCTGGGACAACCCCCGTGCAAACGTTTACCGCCGCGATAACGACATCCCCTACAGCTGGGGCACCGCTGTCAACGTTCAGATGATGGCATTCGGCAACATGGGCGACGACTGCGGCACCGGCGTTGCATTTACCCGCGACCCCGCAACCGGAGAGAAGAAGCTCATGGGCGAGTTCCTTACCAATGCACAGGGCGAAGACGTCGTTGCAGGCGTTCGCACCCCGATGCCCATTGCACAGATGGCAGAGAAGTTCCCCGAGGCATTTGCTCAGTTCGAGAACGTCTGCAAGACACTTGAGAATCACTACCGTGATATGCAGGACATGGAGTTCACCGTTGAAAACGGTAAGCTCTACATGCTCCAGACCCGTAACGGCAAGCGCACCGCACAGGCCGCGCTCAAGATCGCATGCGACCTCGTTGACGAGGGCATGATCACCGAAAAAGAAGCCGTTGCAATGATCGATCCCAGAAACCTTGACACTCTGCTGCACCCCCAGTTTGATGCTGCCGCCCTTAAGGCTGCAACTCCGATGGGCAAGGGCCTTGGTGCATCCCCCGGCGCTGCATGCGGCAAGGTCGTTTTCACCGCTGAGGAAGCAAAGGCATGGAACGAGCGCGGCGAAAAGGTCGTTCTCGTCCGTCTCGAGACCTCTCCCGAGGATATCGAGGGCATGAAGGCCGCACAGGGTATTCTGACCGTTCGCGGCGGCATGACCAGCCACGCTGCCGTTGTTGCTCGCGGCATGGGCAAGTGCTGTGTCTCCGGCTGCGGCGACATTAAGATGGACGAGGAGAACAAGCAGTTCACCCTCGCCGGCAAGACCTTCCACGAGGGCGACTTCATCTCTCTCGACGGCTCGACCGGTAAGATCTACGACGGCATCATCCCCACCGTTGATGCTTCCATCGCAGGCGAGTTCGGCCGCATCATGGCATGGGCCGACAAGTACCGCCGCCTCCAGGTTCGCACCAATGCAGATACTCCGTACGATGCACGCAAGGCTCGCGAGCTTGGCGCACAGGGCATCGGCCTTACCCGTACCGAGCACATGTTCTTCGACAGCGACCGTATCGCCGCGTTCCGCGAGATGATCTGCGCCGACACTCTTGAAGAGCGCGTTGCGGCTCTTGCAAAGCTCGAGCCCATGCAGCAGGCCGACTTCGAGGGCATCTATGAAGCAATGGAAGGCTGCCCGGTAACCATCCGCTTCCTCGATCCTCCTCTCCACGAGTTCGTTCCCACTGAGGAAGCCGATATCGAGGCTCTGGCAAAGGCACAGCATAAGTCCGTTGAGGCTATCAAGGCTCTCATCGCATCCCTGCATGAGTTCAACCCCATGATGGGCCACCGCGGCTGCCGTCTGGCTGTCACCTATCCCGAAATCGCTGCAATGCAGACCCGTGCTGTCATCAGCGCTGCAATAAATGTTCAGAAGCGCCATCCCGATTGGAAGATGGTTCCCGAGATCATGATCCCGCTGGTCGGCGAGGTCAAGGAGCTCAAGTACGTAAAGGACGTTGTTGTCAAGAATGCCGACGAGCTGATCACAGCAAGCGGCCTTGATATGAAGTACCTTGTCGGTACCATGATCGAGATCCCCAGAGCGGCTCTGACCGCCGACGAGATCGCCAAGGAAGCAGAGTTCTTCTCCTTCGGCACCAACGACCTGACTCAGATGACCTTCGGCTTCAGCCGTGACGACGCAGGCAAGTTCCTCGGCGCTTACTACGATAAGAAGATCTATGAGAACGATCCGTTTGCAAAGCTCGACCAGGTCGGCGTAGGCAAGCTCGTCAAGATGGCATGCCAGCTCGGCCGTGCAACCCGTCCCGATCTGCACCTGGGCATTTGCGGCGAGCACGGCGGCGATCCCTCCTCTGTGGAATTCTGCCACAAGGTCGGCCTCGACTACGTCTCCTGTAGCCCCTTCCGCGTTCCCATCGCTCGCCTCGCTGCCGCACAGGCTGCCATCAAGGAACAGCGCCAATAAAAAGTTGACGCAAGTGGCGTAGGAAAAATAACTGATATAAAATACGGTCACACAGTCCGTTCGGATTGTGTGACCGTATTTTTGCCATGCTTTTGCATGGCAAAAATAAGAAATGTGCTATTTCCTCGCCCCTGTGGGGCAACCAGAAATGATGCACAAAAACTTCATGCGCCGGCATTTGCGCATTTCCGTGGCGCGGTGCTCAGACATGAAGTTTTTTTGCCCATTTTCAGCTAAATACACCGTAAATCAAGCCGTTGGTTTCACTATGAAATCAGCGGCTTTTTTCGTGCTCAAAAAATTTTTTGAAATTTTTTCGCTCAGGGGGTTAAAAAATGAGCCTTCTCGCTGCCTACCTATTGAGGGACAAAACGAATTCCCTCGTGAACCTTGAAAACAGAATACACATTCAACAGGTACTTTCCTGATCGGGGGCGAAAGCCACAGCCGGATGAAGGTGCGCCACGAACTTTCTGCCCACAAGGGTTATCACGGAAAGCAAGGTTGGTAGCGATTCCGAACCATTCTGAAATATCCGCTTGCTACGGATAAGGCGATGAAACGAATCAGGGACAATGATACTTCCCTATGGGGCTGGCGGAGTACCCGGCAGAGGTGAGATTCCTATGAGTTCGGTCAGCAGCCGAACGCCTGTTGATTTCCTTTTACGCATTTGGGGGATGAGATCGAGTTAAATGCGACCACCAAAGCACAGGACTCCGCTTCCTGTGTTTTGGTGGATCAAGCGATCCAAATCTAATAAGAAGGAGGAAAAACGAAATGCCAAACTGTAAAACCATTGCTATCTGCAATCAGAAAGGCGGCACAGGCAAAACGACCACGACGGTCAACTTGGGTGTCGGGCTTGCACGACTCGGCAAGAAGGTACTCCTTGTAGATGCCGACCCGCAGGGCGACCTCACAACTTGCCTTGGGTGGCGAGATAATGACAGTCTTACGACGACCATTACCGATAAGCTATCCGGGGTTATCCGTGAGGAGCATACAGACCCGCAAAGCGGTATTCTGCATCACGAGGAAAATGTCGATCTGCTCCCTGCCAACATCGAGTTGTCCGCTATGGAAATGATGCTTGTCACCGCAATGAGCCGTGAAACCATTCTGAGAAGCTATCTGAGCAAGGTCAAAGACAATTATGATTATATACTGATTGATTGTATGCCTTCGCTCGGTATGGTCACTCTGAATGCTTTGGCGGCGGCAGATAGCGTAATCATTCCCGTGCAGGCACAATACCTTCCGGCAAAGGGAATGACCCAACTGATGCAGACCATTGGAAAGGTCAGGCAGTACATCAATCCGAACCTGCGAATCGACGGTATTCTTTTGAATATCGTAGATAACCGCACCAACCTTGCAAAAAGCACTGCCGACGCACTGCGAAAGAACTTTGGAAGCGTTATAAAGATATACAGTTCTTCCATTCCTATGGCAGTGAAAGCCGCAGAGGTCGCTTCCAAGGGCGTAAGCATCTATAAGTATGAGCCGAGCAGTCCTGTTGCAAAGGCTTATGCTGAGTTCGCAAAGGAGGTGTCCGCAGATGGCAGGAAGAAAGAGCGACTTCACTCTACCGACGCTCGATGAACTGTTCACTACGCAGGAGCTTCGGGACGATGCCAAGCTCAGTAAAATCCGAGATATTCCCCTTGAGTTGATTGACGATTTCCCCGACCATCCTTTTAAGGTCAGAGATGACGAGGATATGATACAGCTTGTGGAAAGCGTCAAGGAGCGTGGGGTTATCACCCCGGCTACCGTTCGTCCAAAAGAGAATGGCAGATACGAGCTGGTTTCCGGTCACAGGCGAAAACGGGCCTGTGAGTTTGCTGGTTTTGATACGCTTCGTTGCGAGGTCATCGATCTTGATCGGGACGCTGCTACCATTCTTATGGTCGAAAGCAATTTCCAACGGTCGCAGATACTGCCCAGCGAAAAAGCCTTTGCATACAAAATGCGGCTGGAAGCGATGAAACGACAAGGGCAGCGTACAGATTTAACTTCTGTGCCAGTGGCACAGAAGTCGAAAACAGCTCGCGAGGAACTCGGTGAGCAGGTTGGCGAGAGCCAAGATCAAATCCGCCGCTATATCCGCCTGACCTACCTTGTCCCGGAACTGCGTGACTATGTGGACGAGGGTCAGATCAAGATGCGTCCTGCGGTGGAGCTGTCCTATCTCGACGAGGATTGCCAACGAGCCGTGGTGGACGAAATCGACCTGAACCAAGCCACACCTTCCCACGCACAGACCATTCGGATGCGTCAGTTCTTCACAGACGGCAAGCTCACGCCGGAGGTGATCTCCGCCATTATGAGCGAGGAGAAACCCAATCAGCGGGAGAAGATCGTCCTGCGTGGCGACAAGGTGCGAAGTCTGATTCCAAAAAATATCCCGCTGGCACAGACGGAGGATTATGTGGTCAAAGCGCTGGAGCATTACAACCGCTTCCTCCGACAACGGGCAGAGCGTGACAGCCGCTAAGCGCAGGCGGAGTATGTTTTCTGCCGTCCCCTTCCTCACACTCCATCCCCTGTAAAACCACCAGACTTTCCGAGAATAAATATCTATCTCTTAACTTTATCTCTATCTCCCTGAGTAAAGTCTATCTCAGAGTAGCTCGGAGATCGCACAGTTTGGAATTGTGCTTCCCGGCGATATAATAAAAAGTTGCGCTTCAAAACGCATCTTTGTCTGAACGGTTCTCATCGGGTAGAATGTGGTCGAAGGGAGTGAAGCGCATGAAATCCAAAATCGCAGTTCTTTTTCTCGTCGGACTTTTGTGCCTGACCACGGGGTGCAGCAACACCTCACATATTGCAGAACAGCCTGCCCCGGTTTCTTCTTCGGGAAGCAACAAAGCTCCTAGCCAAGTGGAAACGGCGCAGGCAACAGAAAAAACAGAGGTTGAACAACCCCGAAGTACAGAGCCGGAATACTCTGCGTTATCTCAAAAAGAACAGCCTTCATCTTTAATAGCGGAAAAACAGAAATCGGCAGAACAACCACAACCTGCGGAGCAACAAGAGCAAGAACCCGCAGAGCCAGCCTTCGATATCGACTATTGGATCAATTTTGCTCAAAGCTGTGCCGAGAGTGTTGGTCTTATGCTAGACAGCGAAGCCGTGTACTGCTGGGACAACCCCATTGCCGCAGGCACAGATTGTAAATACACCGAAAGGGACATCGAGGGTTACTTGAACCGCTACGCCAAAGATCCAGACATCACGGATGTTTGGATTTGGTATGAGCAGACCGGAACCGGCTCCTTTGAGGTGTATATCGGCTACGCATAACAAAAAATCAAATCACACTGAAACGCATCGTCAAAGCACGGTGCGTTTTTCGTTTTCAAGGAGGTATTTAACACAATGAAATCAAATATTATCAAGCGGGGAGTGGCAGGACTGCTTTCTCTCGTGATGTGCATTTCAACTTTCGTAGGGATTGGTACTACCACCGCTTTTGCAGCTGGGGAACAGGCCGAAGTTTATCTCGTTTCTTTTCCGAGAAGCGGTGATACAAATCTTGATTACAGCGGAACTTGGGGACATCCCAATCTCCACTATATGAACGGATGGAATTCCGGTGAGTCCAAGTTCACTATCGTCCGAGCAATGCATTCATATGACGGTAACATATGTTATTGCATTGAGCCGGGCGCACAGCAGGATACTGGCGACAAGTATACCAGCAAGGATGAAACCTTTTGGGATAACCTTCCCTCGGATTTTAACAGCACCATTTCTCCCTACGATATGAAGCTGTTCATCGGGCGTATTATGCAGTACGGCTACACGGGACCGATCAGCACCTCTTGGCGTTCTCAGAACGCAAGCGATGCCGCAACGCTGGCACAGGCAATGGCAACGCAGGTGCTTATTTGGGAAACCGTAGTTGGTGAACGTGATGAGGATTTCAATCATATCAGTCCTGGCAGTTATGATGCCGTAAAGAGCGTTGTCAGCACAGCGCACCCTCTGTATAGCCAGTTCATCAGCTACTACAACAGCATTGAAGCAAGCGTACAGCGTCACTCTGCTATTCCCAGCTTTATGGCGAAAACTCCCGGCAAGGCGCAGAGTGTCGAGCTTGCTTGGAACGGTACGAACTACACCGCAACTCTGACCGACGGCAACAATGTCCTTTCCTATTATAGCTTTTCTGCGAATGAGGATGGCATTTCGTTCAGCGTCAGCGGAAACAAGCTCGTCATTACGGCGGCTACCGCACCCTCTGACAGCGTAAGAATTACAGCAAGCAAGTCCGGAGCAACCCGCCGAGGTATCATTACTTGGACAGATGGAAGATACGCTCCCGGAAGCGGTATTCAGGATGTCGTCAGCTACGCCCAAGAAGTCAATGACCCGGTGCAGGCATTTCTCAATCTGAAGGTCAGCTACGGCTCTGCCAAGATCGTCAAGACCTCTGAGGACGGCAAGGTAGATAACCTCACCTTTACCGTTACCGGCAACGGGGTCAATCAGACGGTCAAGACCAACGCCAAGGGTGAGATTCAGATCGATAACCTGATGCCCGGTGTCTACACCGTGACGGAGATGAGCTACGACAAATATGAGCCGCAGGAATCTCGCCGTATTACCGTGGTTTCCGGTCAGGTTTCCACCGTGAACTTCAACAATAAGCTCAAGCGTGGCGACTTGCAGATCATCAAGTCCTCGGAAGATAGCCTTGTGGAGGGCGTGACCTTCCACCTGTACGGCACTTCTCTCTCCGGCATTGCCGTGGACGAGTACGCCGTCACCGACGAAAACGGCATTGCAACCTTTGAGGATGTCCTTATTTCCGGCGCTGCACCCTATACCGTAGAGGAAGTGGACACCGCCATTCGCTATGTGGTTCCCGAGGTGCAGAGCGCACCCATCCTTTGGAACGAAGTCACCAACCGTAGCTTTACCAACATCCTCAAGAAGTTTACCGTGACCGTCACCAAAAGCGATGCCGAAACCGGCACGGCACAGGGTGACGCTTCTCTTGCCGGTGCGGTCTACGGTATTTACAAGGGCGAAACTCTTGTGGACACCTATACCACCGATCAGAACGGCCAGTTCGTGACCAAGGAATATGTCTGTGACGATGACTGGACAGTGCGGGAAATCACCCCGTCTGAGGGCTATCTGCTGGACACCGCCATTCACAAGGTCGGCGCAGAGCCGCAGCTCTATACCGTGGAGCATAATCAGACGGCGAACGATGTGACCGAGCAAATCATCAAGGGCAATATCGCCATCATCAAGCATACGGATAGCGGCGAAACGCAAGTCGAAACGCCGGAGAGCGGCGCTGAATTTGCCGTGTACCGAAAAGCCGCAGGCAGCTACGAGGTTGCCAAGGACACCGAGCGTGACTATCTCACCTGTGACGAAAACGGCTTTGCGCACACCAAGGATATGCCTTACGGCATTTATACTGTCCATCAGGTGTCCGGCTGGGAAGGCAGTGAGCGGATGCCCGACTTCGATGTGTTCATCTCTCAGAACGGGGCGACCTACCGCTATCTTCTCAACAACGCTCCCTTCAACAGCTTCATCAAGATCGTGAAGCAGGACGCAGAAACCGGAAAGACCATTCCGTATGCCGGTGCAGGCTTCCAAATTTACGACCCGAACGGCAATCTCGTGACGATGACCTTCACTTACCCTACGCCTACCACCATTGATGTGCTCTATACCGATGCCGAAGGTTCACTGGTCACGCCGGAAAAGCTGCCCTTTGGTAAGGGCTACTCCATCGTCGAGGTGCAGGCTCCGTATGGCTATGTGCTGGACGACACGAGAGTGTACTTTGATGTTACGGAGGATAATTCAAGCGAGGAAAGCGAGGTTACAGTGGTCAAAGTTGAGAAACCCAATATGGCACAGAAAGGCACCATCACGGTGGAAAAGACCGGCGAGGTGTTCTTTGGCGTTTCCGTCAGCGGCGGCGTGGATGAAAGCGGCAAGGAGCTGCCTACCATTTATCAGCCGCAGTACGAAAAGCGTGGACTTCCCGGTGCGGTATATGAGATCGTCGCCGCAGAGGATATTATCACGCCGGACGGCACTGTCCGAAACACAAAGGGCGAGGTCGTGGACACCGTAACCACCGACGAAAACGGTGTCGCCACAAGCCGGGAACTCTATCTCGGCAAATATGAGGTGCGAGAGCTCACAGCACCCCACGGGATGGTGCTCAATCCCGAACCCCATTCCGTTGAGCTTGTCTACGCCGGTCAGAGCGTTGCCGTTACCGAAACGGCGACTTCCTTTGAAAACGAGCGTCAGAAGGTGGAGATCAGCCTTGTGAAATCCCTTGAGCAGAACGATACCTTCGGTGTCGGCGCAAACGGCGAGATGAAGAATATCTCCTTTGGGCTGTTTGCCGCCGAGGAAATCGTCAGCGTCAGCGGCACCTCCATCCCCGCAGACGGACTGATTGAGATCATCGCACTCAATGAGGACGGCACGGCAACGGTCAAGACCGACCTGCCGCTTGGCAGCTACTATGTAAAGGAGCTTGCCACCGACAGCCACTACCTGCTGTCCGATACCAAGTACCCCGTGACCTTTGAATACGCCGGTCAGGATATTGCCGTCGTGAAAATCAGCGCCAATGACGGGAAAGCCATCGAAAATGATCTGATCTACGGTTCTGTTTCCGGTAAGAAGATCGATGAAAACGGCAGTGCTCTCGGCGGTGCGCTGATTGGACTGTTCCGCACGGATGATGGCGAGTTTACAAAGGAAAACGCTCTGCTGACTGCCACTTCTGCTGAAGATGGCAGTTTTTCTTTTGAGAACATTCCTTACGGCACTTGGTATGTCCGTGAAATCGAACAGCCCGCTGGCTTCGTGCTGGATGATACCATCTATCCCGTGACCATCGGCGCAGACGGTCAGGTCGTGGAGATCAAGATCGTCAACACATATGTCCGTGGAAACATCCATCTGACCAAGGTGGATTCCGAATATCCTGACAATAAGCTGACCGGAGCGACCTTTGAGGTCTACAAGGACAGCAACGGAAGCGGCAAGCTGGACGACGGCGACGAGCTGCTCGGCACACTGACCGAAAAGGAAATCGGGTCGTATGAGATAAAAGACCTGTTCTACGGTCGTTACTTCGTCAAGGAAACCAAAGCCCCGGAGGGGTTTGTCCTCGATACCGGCGTGTATGAAGTGATGATCGACACCAACGGCAAGACCTGCGAGGTGGAGAACAAGGCGGGCGTGGGCTTTATCAATGAAGCGATGCGAGGAAACCTGAAGATCGTCAAGACCTCCTCGGACGGCAAGGTCAAGGGCTTTGCGTTCCGCATTACCGGCGCAAACGGCTATGACATTATCCTTGAAACCAACGACAAGGGTGAGATCTTCCTCGACGGGCTTCGCATCGGTGATTACACCATTTCCGAGGTGAGCAACTCCACATCTTCGATGTATGTTCTACCTGCCGACAAGAAGGCAACGGTCAAGATTGGCTCCACTACCATTGTGGAGATGCATAATGTTCTGCGTGATACGCCTAAGACCGGCGACACAACCAACCTGCCGATGCTTTACACCCTTGCGGGTCTGTCCGCAGTCGGCATCGCTGTGTGCGGCATTATCGGATTCAAGAAAAAGAAGAAGGAGGATCGTAACTAATGGAACCTAAAACCATCGTGGCTATCGTACTGGTAGCCTTTATCATCGGCGGCTTTATCTTCTTGCAGGTCAGAAAGAAAAACAAGAAGTGAGCCAATCATCCAAGGGGCGGAGCAGAAACTCCGCCCCTTTTCTACTACCCGAAGGAGGGATTCAATGAATCAACAGAGAACGGTGGAAAGCCGGGTGCTCTCCATTTTGAAGGACTGTCCGAGAGCAAGGTTCGACGATATGATCCTTATTATGCACTACTACAACCGCTATGCGAACCATCTCCGAGCTAATGAGCTGCCCCTTTGTAATATTGCATTCAACTATAAAGCCTACGGCTTGCCGTGCTTTGAAACCATCCGCAGAGCAAGGCAGCGTGTGCAGTCGCTTTTCCCCGAATATTCCCGCAGCGCCGAGTTGGATGATATGGTTATCATCATCGGCATTCTCTGAGGTAACGGCTATGGAAAATGAAAAGAGAAAGGTCGGTGATTACACCGTCCTCTGCGCCGTGAATATCGGCTCCCGTGAAATCATCCTTGCCGAGAATGAGCAGAGTGCCAACGGAGAACGCTTCCTCTGCTGCTACGGAGAGCGCAACGACATATTTGAAAAGTTTACCGAGTGTGCTGTTGGTGACGACTACATTGATGCAGCGCTGTTCTTTGCAGAGCGCATCAAGCAAGACGCCGAGAGGTTTCGGGCAGAGGTTGAAAATCTGGATATTCCCGTGACGGTAATCACCCAAGCGGACTGCATCCCCGACCACTACAAGAACGACATCAACGGCAAAATCATCGCCATCAACCCGGCAATCCTCAAGCCGGAGTATCAAAGAGCAGATCGACAGCTTTTCCTTGTGGCCGGTGGCTTCGGTGCTTCGGCAAACAGTCGTGGCAGTGCGGTGTTTTGCAAGAACCTTTATGACGGAAAAATAACCCGGTATGAGCGTATGGATGTGCTGGGTGAAGTAAAGCCAGAGCGTATGCCTGATTGGGCAAAAGAAAAAGCGGCTGCTTTTAGCCGCACAATTCAAGGAAAAGACCACGAGCGATAAGGAGGTAGATTTCTATGGCAGCAAAGAAAACCGCAGTGGATCAGGGCTTGCAGCAAAAAATGAAGGTGCTGGCAAAGCTCTTTGAGGCAGGTTGCAAAACCGAAAAGGATCTGAAGGCGTTGACGCTACCCACGATCCTGAAAATCCCCGATGTAACGGTGGCAGATATGACCATCATCACCGAGCTTCAGGAGCAGGTAGCAAAGAATCGCCTGTTTTCCTACTTGGGAGGTGACACGGATGAGCCAAGCGACCCGACCGAATGACCGACATATCATCTGGAGCGATATGCACCTTGATGTGGATGACTGGCGGGAGGGCTACAAGGAGTTCCTTGAAATGAACGAGCTGGACGCTGACCCCAACGATGAGCAGGCGCTCTACGAATGGATGATGGAAACCAACAGTGACTACCTCTCTGACGAGCGGGTGAATCTGAATATCCAGCTTTCCCAGCCCATCATCGTCATTGGCGACCTCGGCCTATGGCACGGCAGAGTGATGGGCTACAAGGAAGTTCCCTCCGGCAACATCCGGGATTGCCTTTACGCCGACACGGATTTTACCGAGTGGTATGTGGACCGATACGGCGACCTTCGTGCCGACGCCGCCCACCACGACGGCACGAATCACTATCTCTATCGTGTGTTCAAGGACGGCGTATCCGAAACACAGATGGATAACTTCAAAGCCAAACTCTCTCACGGCAGAGCCACAAGAGCCGACATTACCCGTCTGACAAGGCGGCTGGGCGATGAAATTGCCGCTGTGTACGGCTTTGATATTCCGAAACAAAGAACGCCAAACGAAAGGAGTGAGCGATAATGGCAGATTTCACACTGCGCCCCTTGACCATACCCGAACGCAAGTACACCTACGCCCAAAGCTCCCAGCTTCAGGAACAGACCGGAAACATCGGACATCTTCGGGGGGACTTCGGCTCTGGTGGGACCGAATTTTATACCTCTTGGTTTGATGCACGACCTCAATGGAAAACCGACGAGTTCAAGCAGGACTTGGACGATGTAATCAACGCCCTGCGCACCGAGGAACAGCCGCTTCTGCGCAACCGATCACTGATGCTTTGGTTTGGTCGGGCAAACAAGGAAAGCGAAATGGAGGGCAACTATGCAATCGAGTTCGGCTTTCGGGCTGATACCGAGAAGTATGCCTTCCTGATTCGATGCAACCCAACTAAGGGGGACTACAACTTTTACTGCTACTGCTATGTGAAGGACTGGCTGGACAAGCATATCGAAAAGGCTGATCGGGACATTCGCTTCATTGACAGCAGCTACAAGGAGCTGTTCCGTATCCCGGACGGCGAGAGCATCGTTGTGACAGGCTCGGACGGCAAGACCGAAAGCTATCCTTGCCGGTATATCGACGAATACCACACAGAGGTGGGGCGTAACCTCTTTCACATCTGCGAGTTTGCAGAGCGTATGGAGCAAAGCGGCCGCACCTATGCTCCGAAAGAGCCGCCTCTGCCGCCGATGTGCTATTCCACACTTCCGTCCACCGGCGAGGTCATCAAAATCGACCGATGGCAGAAGGGCTACACCGCAACGAAATTTACGGACGGAAGCCGTGAGGAGAATGCCGCTATCAAGGATCAGCTCAACGCCAAGCTGGGAGTGACCAAGGCGCAGGAGCAGGCAATGCTTGCCGGTTCAATGTTCCGCTGGGACTGTGTTGCCGCCAAGCCAAAGAGCTATGACGAGAACGGCAAAGCCATCAAGCCGAAAAACTATGAACGATAAGGAGGTGTCCGCCAATGGCACGAAAATACGACTTCATTTCGGAGCTGTATAACCGAACCTGTCAAACGGTCGTTTCCGGCCCAGCAAGCTGGGAAGCATTTCTGCGCTCTGCCTGCCGAAACTATAGGCTGCGCTTTGATGAGCAGCTTTTGGTATTCGCACAGCGACCGGACGCCGCCGCCGTTCTTCAGATCGACGACTGGAACCAAAAGTTCGGGCGATGGGTCAATCGTGGGGCGCACGGCATTGCCGTCTTTGAGGATGCCGACCAACGCCGCCAGCGGCTTGTCCACTACTTCGATATTTCCGACACGCATCCCAGCCGCTTTTCCCGCAGAGTTCCCATTTGGCAAATGCGGGACGAATACACGGCAGAAGTGATCGACACGCTGGAAAGCACCTTCGGAGAGTTGAACGACAAGGAAACCCTTGCCGTTGCCATCGAGTCGGCGGCAAGAAACGCCGTAGAGGACAACATCCCCGACTATCTCCCCGATTTGATTTACAGCGTGAAAGACAGCTTCTTGGACGGCGTATCTGAAGAAGAAATCACCCACATTTTCAAAACGGCGGTGCGAAACAGCGTCGCCTATATGACGATGACCCGCCTGGGCATTGAAGCCGGAGAATACTTTGAACCCGATGATCTTCGGGATGTGGTGAATTTTACGACGCCTGCCACGCTGAACGCCCTCGGCTATGCTACCAGCGATATTGCGGAGATGGGACTTGCGGAGATTTCCCGTACCATTCTTGCCCTCTACCGTCAAAATCGCATAATTGCAGAGAAAACCAAAGCCGATTACAATGTAGGCAAAGAAAAAACCGAAAGGAGTCCTGACGATGAACGAGATCACTTACACGAGGCAGGGGGATTATCTGCTCCCCGATCTGACAATGCCGGAGCAGCCGGAGCTGTCGATGGGCAGGTACGCCCGGATGCGGAAGAAGTTCCTGAAGGAGCATCACAAGGTACGCTACTACAACCTGCTGACGAGCTGCGCCCTGAACGAGCATCTGAACGACACGGAGCGCAGAGCGAACGAGCTGGAACAGATGCTGACGGAGCAGATGGCAGCGTCGGAGGGCGTGACGGAGAATCTGAAAGCGACGGATATGATGAGCTGGGTTCGGAAGATGAACAGTATCCGGAGCCGGGTTCAGGAGATCGTGATGGCAGAGGTAATCTTCGCTTAGACTATTACGACCGAAGTCACGAGGATAAAAGCCTGCCTTTCTTTGGCAGCGACGACACCGTTCGTGAGATCCTCAGCACCACGCCGCACCTGAAAGCAAGCAAAGGCGAGATACGGGCATTCTTTGAAGCTACCGCTGATGAGAACGCCCGTATTTCTTATATCAAGCGCATTTTCAACAACGACTATACCGAGGTCATTCTGAGCGATGGACGGCGTGTGGGCTACAAGACCTATCAGAATGTGTTGCAGCTTTGGGAGGGCAGTTATCTCTCCCGCACAGCACAGAGCTTCTATGATTGGGGCGTAATTGCCCAGCACTTTGAAGCGATGCGGTTGCTTGGGGAGTTGCAGGATACGATGAAGCCGCTGCCGTCCATTGACGGGCAGTTGAGCTTGATGACAGCAGGAGCAGAGGAACGAAAGCCCTCTGCTTTTACTTTTTCTCAGGAGATCATCGACGCTGTTCTCACCCGTGGCAGCGGCATCTCTGAGGGGAAAATGCGAATCTATGAGCAGTTCCAAAAGAGCCTGTCTGCAAAGGAAAACGCAGATTTTTTGAAAAATGAATACGGCTGGGGCGGCGTTTATCCCGCTATCACCGGCGCAGGAATTGACGAACAGCACGACGGCAAGGGCATCCGTATTTCTAAAGGCATCGGAAGCGATAAACCTCATATCGACCTGAAATGGAGTCAGGTGGAGAAGCGTATTGCCGAGCTGATAAAACTCGACCGTTACTTGAACCCCAAGGAAAAGGCACAGTACCCTGAGTGGCTGCAAAGGCAGGAAGAACGCCGTGCAGAGCTTGCCGAGGAACGAAGGAACAGAGAAATCTTGTCTACTGCACCTTCAGAAAAGGCAGAGGCAAAAAATGAGCAATATGAGTACCATCTCGGCAGCACCGTCTATCTCGGCGCAAACGAATATGAAATCCTGTCCTTTGATGACGAGCGTGTGACCCTCTATGATACGCAGTTCCCGCTTTTCAATAAGGAACTGGAGCGAGCCGAGTTTGACCGCAAGGTGCAGGAAAACCCGATGAACGACCACCTGAAGGTCACGGAAAAACGACCCGAAGAAAAAGCGGAATACGACCTTGGCTTTGGGTATCTCGGCAATGGCCTGACGGTATGGAATCGTGCGGCAGAGGTAAACGGCGACTATCCCACCATCGCCCATATCTCCCCCGAAGGTGAAGTCACTTACTATGCGGAGAACCTGCCGCAGAGCGTTACCGAGCGAATCGAAAAGGCTGCAAAGCAGGAAAAAGAAAAGAGTACGGTGTTGCCGGAGTTTTATCAGGCTTACCTTGCAATCAAGGCGGAAAGCCCCGACAGCATCGTGCTGTATCAAATGGGCGACTTCTTTGAAGCCTACGCAGACGATGCAAGGGTCGTGGGAGAAACCCTTGATCTTACGCAGACCACCCGTGCCATCGACAAAAATTCCCGCATTGCGATGGTGGGATTCCCGGGGAATCGCTTGGGAACCTACCTGACGATGCTGAATGACCGTGGCTATGATGTGACGCTCAGTTCCGTTGAGGAAGGCGAGCGAAGTATCCGCAGTGTCGTTTCCGCCAATAAGGAAGATCCGGTGGAATCCAAGCCGATTGGCAGGATCGAGTATCTCGGATCAAACGGAAAAGTCGGAGAAAGTATCGAGTATACAAGTCCGTACAGCTTTGAAAAGGACATCAAGGAAGAAAACTACTACGGTGTCCCGATGAATATCGTCCTTTATAAAGACGGGAACGGTAGCACCATTCCCCACAGCTTCATTTCCGAGCTTGCTCCGCCGCCAAAGGGCTTTGAGATCATCGACAGCCCCTACCTGACGGACCCGGCGCTGGAAAAAGCAAAGCAGGTCATTGACGCTTTCGTCCGGGAGGAATATCAGCGGGACGAAGGAGCGGATTACACCAATCTTGCCGATGTGGGGCTTGCCTACACGACCACCGAGGACGACCGACACGAAATTCAGGCAAGAGCTGATCTTGTGAACTTCCGCATTGAAACCCTTGCGGACGGCAAGGTGGTTCGCACCGAGCAGTATGCGTCCCTTGAGGAACTGACCGAAAAAGGATTGCAGGCGCTGTCCTTTGACGACCTTGTATATCTCTCTGAGGAAGAACTGGCTAAAATTGAAGCACCCATCACACCCGCTTGGGAGCAACCCAAAAGAAGCCGGGTTCAATCCTTTGACATCCACCCGGAGATCCCGATGGCCGAGCGGCACACCTTCGACCTTGCATCCCACGAGGTCGAGGAGGTCAACAAGCGAGAGCGGTTCCACCGCAACTATGCGGCGATCTCCGTTCTGAAAAAGTGTCAGGAAGAAAATCGCTTCGCCACCCCGGAGGAACAGATCATTCTCTCCAAATATGTGGGCTGGGGCGGTATTCCCGAAGCCTTTGACCCCGGTGTAGGCTCTTGGCAGACCGAATATCAGATGTTGCAAAACATTCTGACACCGGAGGAGTACGATTCCGCACGGGCAAGCACCCTGACCGCTTTCTACACGCCGCCTGCCGTCATCAACGGTATCTACAAGGCACTGGAGCAGATGGGCTTTCGGGAGGGTAACATCTTGGAGCCTTCCTGCGGCATCGGCAATTTCATCGGCCTGTTGCCGCAGTCAATGCAGGAAGCCAAGGTGTACGGCGTGGAGATCGATACGATCTCAGCCGGTATTGCCCAGCAGCTCTATCAGAAATCCTCCATTGCCGCACAGGGCTTTGAGGAAGCAAGCCTTCCCGACAGCTTCTTTGATGCAGTTGTCGGCAACGTGCCCTTTGGCGATTTTAAGGTTGCTGACAAACGCTATGACAAGTACAATTTCCTCATACACGACTACTTCTTTGCCAAATCCTTGGATAAGCTACGACCGGGCGGCATAATGGCGCTGGTCACAAGCAAAGGCACGATGGACAAGGAAAACTCTGCTGTTCGCCGGTATATTGCCCAGCGAGCCGAGCTGATCGGTGCGATCCGTCTGCCCAACGACACCTTCAAGGGCAATGCCGGAACGGAGGTCGTTTCGGACATTCTGATTCTCCAAAAACGGGACAGGATCATTGACATTATGCCGGACTGGGTGCAGCTTGATACCACCGAGGACGGCATCAAAATGAACGCCTACTTTGTGCAGCACCCGGAAATGGTGCTGGGCGAAATGAAAATGGTGTCCGGTCGGTTCGGCCCTGAAGCCACCTGTGTACCTTACGAGGGCGCAGACCTTGCGGCACAGCTTGAGGAAGCCATTGCCAATATCCACGGCGAAATCAGCGAGTATGAAACCGAGGAACTGACCGAAGAAGATAACTCCATTCCCGCAGACCCCACCGTCCGCAACTTTTCCTATACCGTGGTGGACGACAAAATCTACTACCGGGAAAACTCCCGAATGACACCGGTGGACGCATCCGCAACTGCTGAGAACCGCATCAAAGGGATGATCCGTATCCGGGATTCCGTGCGGACGCTGCTGGAAATGCAGACCGAGGATTATCCCGACAGTGAGATCAAGGCAGAGCAGGAAAATCTCAACCGGCTCTATGATGCGTTTACCGGCAAATACGGACTCATCAACAGCCGAGCCAATGTGTCCGCTTTTTCACAGGACAGCTCCTACTCCCTGTTGTCCGCCTTGGAGGTACTGGACGACAACGGCGAGCTGGAACGAAAGGCCGACCTCTTTACCAAGCGCACCATCAAGCCCCATAAGCCGATCACCTCCGTGGACAGTGCGAGCGAAGCACTTGCAGTGTCGATGGGCGAAAAAGCTGCCGTTGATATGGACTATATGTGTTTGCTGACCGGCAAGACCGAGCAGGAGATTTTCGCTGACCTGAAGGGCGTAATCTTCCTCAATCCGCTATATGGATACGGAAGCAGCTTGGAACCAAAGTACCTGATGGCGGACGAATACCTTTCCGGCAATGTCCGTGAGAAGCTGGCACTGGCGAGAAAATCTGCGGAGCTTTATCCCGAAGATTACACCGCCAATGTAGAGGCACTGGAAAAGGTGCAGCCTAAAGATCTGACCGCCAGCGAGATCTTCGTGCAGCTCGGCTCCACTTGGGTGCCGGAGGAGATCGTGCAGCAGTTTATGTTTGAGTTCTTGGATACGCCACGATGGGCGTGCTGGAATATCAAAGTGCATTACTCCAAATATACCGCCGAGTGGAATGTGGAGGGCAAATCTTATGACCGAGGCAATGTCAAAGCCAACAGCACTTACGGTACGCCACGCATCAACGCTTACCGTATTATTGAGGAAACGCTGAACCTGAAAGATGTCCGCATCTACGACTATGTGGAGGACGCTGAGGGCAAAAAGAAAGCCATCCTGAACAAGAGGGAAACGGCCATCGCACAGGCAAAGCAGGACCTCATCAAGCAGGGCTTTCAGGATTGGGTTTGGTCTGACCCCGCCCGCAGAGAAATGCTCTGCCGCATTTACAACGAGAAATTCAACTCCATTCGTCCCCGTGAGTATGACGGCAGTCACATTATTTTCAGTGGGATGAACCCGGAGATCGAGCTGCGGGAGCATCAAAAAAATGCCGTGGCGCACATCCTGTACGGCGGCAATACGCTGCTGGCACACACGGTGGGCGCAGGCAAAACCTTTGAAATGGTCGCCGCCGCAATGGAGTCGAAACGGCTTGGCCTTTGCACAAAATCCCTATTTATCGTACCGAATCATTTGACGGAGCAGTGGGCATCGGAGTTCTTACAGCTCTATCCATCCGCCAACATCTTGGTTGCTACAAGGAAGGATTTTGAAAAGAAAAACCGCAGACGCTTCTGCGGTCGCATCGCCACCGGCGACTATGATGCTGTCATTATCGGGCATTCCCAGTTTGAGAAAATCCCGATGAGTATCGAACGCCAGCAGATGATCCTGATGCAGCAGATAGAGGAGATCACCGAGGGCATCGCAGATTTGAAGCGCAACCGGGGAGACCGTTTCTCGGTCAAGCAGCTTGAAAAAACCAAGCGTTCCCTAAAATTGAAGCTGGACAAGCTGAACGATCAGAGCCGCAAGGACGATAATATAACCTTTGAGGAGCTGGGGGTTGACCGCCTGTTCATCGACGAAAGTCACTACTATAAGAACCTCTATCTTTATACGAAGATGAGGAATGTGGGCGGCATCACACAGACCGAAGCGATGAAGTCCAGCGACCTGTTTATGAAGTGTCGTTATCTCGACGAGCTGACCGGTGGGCGTGGAACGGTATTTGCTACCGGTACGCCCATCTCGAATTCGATGGTAGAACTTTACACCATTCAGCGGTATCTCCAGTATGCCACACTCCAAAAGTACGACTTACAGCACTTCGATGCTTGGGCGGCAATGTACGGAGAAACCGTGACTGCAATCGAACTGACGCCCGAAAGCACGGGATACAGAGCCAAAACTCGCTTCGCAAGATTTAACAACTTGCCGGAGCTGATGGCAATGTTCAAGGAGGTTGCGGACATCAAGACCGCCGATATGCTTCAGCTACCCGTGCCAGAAGTGCAGTACCACAACATTGCCGTGAAGCCATCCGAAATCCAAAAACGGATGGTGGAATCGCTCGGTGAACGAGCCGAGCGTATCCGTGGAGGCGGCGTCCTCGCCAATGTGGACAATATGCTAAAGGTGACGAACGACGGCAGAAAGCTGGCACTTGACCAGCGTATGATCGACCCGCTGCTTCCCGATGAGGACGGCAGCAAGGTCAATGTCTGCGCCGATGAGGTCTATCGGATATGGAGCGAAACGGCAGATCGGAGGTCAGCGCAGCTTGTGTTCTGCGACCTGTCCACGCCGAGAAGTGACGGCAGCTTCAATGTCTACGATGACATCCGCAAGAAACTGATCGCACGGGGTATTCCTGCGGAGGAAATCAAATTTATCCACGAGGCCGACACCGAAGCGAAGAAGCAGGAGCTTTTCAAAAAGGTGCGCCGGGGAGAAGTCCGTGTCCTGATCGGTTCTACCGCCAAGATGGGCGCAGGCACAAATGTGCAAAATAAACTCATTGCCTCTCACGATTTGGATTGCCCGTGGCGACCCAGCGACTTGGAGCAGCGAGCCGGTCGAACCGTCCGTCAGGGTAACGAGAACCCGGTTGTCGGGCTGTATCGGTATGTGACGGAGGAAACCTTTGATGCCTATCTATATCAGCTCGTGGAGGGCAAACAGAAGTTTGCCTCGCAGATTATGACGAGCAAATCGCCGGTACGGTCTGCTGACGACATCGACGAAACGGCTCTGTCCTATGCTGAAATTAAAATGCTTGCCACCGGTAATCCCTATATCAAAGAAAAGATGGACTTGGACATTCAGGTTCAGAAGCTTCGTCTATTGAAGTCTAGTTACCTATCTGAGATTTACGCCTTGGAGGACAAGATCATCAAGTATTTCCCTCAGCAGATCGCCGCGAAAAAGGAGCTGATCTCAGCACTGGGAAAAGACCTTGCCACCGCACAGGAGCACCCGAAACCCACAGATGACCGCTTTGTCGGCATCGAGGTGAAGGGTGTTTTCTATTCCGAAAAAACGGAGGGCGGGCAGAAAATTATCGACGCCTGCCAGCAGATGAGTTCTCCTGACCCGGTACGACTGGGCACCTACCGTGGCTTTGATTTGGAGCTGTCCTTCAATACAATGGAGCGCACCTATGAGGTAAAAATCCGTGGGGCGGCATCAAGGATCATCTCCTTGGGCACTGACCCTGCCGGTAACATTACCCGTATCGACAACGCCGTTGAGAAAATCTCCGAGCGTTTGGAGGCCATAAAAGCCGAGCTGGACGGCTTGGAAAAGCAGTTCGAGATCGCCAAGGTGGAGGTCAAAAAGCCCTTTGCCAAGGAGCAGGAGCTAAAAGAAAAGACCGACCGTCTGAACGTCCTGAACGGGCTTTTGAATGTGGACAAGCGGGACAATGAGCTTGCGGATGATGAATCCGGCGAGGTGGAAGAACCCCCTGAGCGCAAGGAAAAGGACTTGGAACGATGAAAAAGCGGTATGGGTGAAAGCCCGCACCGCAGATACATACCACGAACCTGCCAGTAGAAAAAGGCACGATGCTGTGATACACTATCACTAAATCATACAATTTGCGGCAAGGAGGAAACATTGTGTTCGACATACCAATAGGCGCTGACAGGAAGAAAATTCGCAAAGAAATTAACGATATATTTTCAGAGGCGCGACAAAAAGGCAAGCCGGAAAGGTGTATTCTTTGCGGAGAAGTTCAGACAAGTCTTTGCAATTCCCACTCAGTTCCTAAAATGTCCCTAAAAGCAATAGCGGATAATGGAATGCTCCTACACGCTTCCGCTGCAATCGGCTTGAATATGGAAGTTGTAAATCTGGAAGATGGAATCAATCGTTCTGGTACATTCAATTACATTTGCAGAAAATGTGATTCATCTTTCTTTCAGGACTACGAGAACTTAAATTCGCTTATAGCATATCCTTCGGACAAGATGCTTGCAAAGATAGCAGTTAAAAACTTTCTTCTTCAGTTAAGTAAACGAGCTATAGAGAGACAACTTATCCCTATTCAGCAGCGGAAGTTTAATTTGTTTTCCAATCCCCAAGACAATCTTGATTTAAACGCCTTGGATTTTGACGAGTATGAAACAGAAGTCTATTTTCACAAGCGCATTGCCGATCAGAACGAAACGGGAGGATACCAACTCTTGTACTGGGAAGTCCTTCCGTATCGTGTCCCCATTGCGACGCAAAGTGCAATTGCGCTTTCAAAAGATATGGGAGGTGCTGTGGTCAATAACATCTATGATTATCGTAATACAACGAGAATGCAGTATTTGCACATTGGCGTCTTCCCCCTGAAACAGCAGAGTGTAATTCTTGTGTTTTATCATAAGAGAGATAAGCTTTACAGAAATCTGAGACATCAGTTCAATTCATCCTCTAAGGAAAAGGTCTTTCAATTCCTCAATTATCTTATATTTGGATATACGGAGAATTTCTTCATATCGCCTAAATTGAGAGAAGAAATTGAAGCAAATCAAAAGCTTCAAATGCTTTGCTGTGAAAATAACGAGCTTCCGGAATTAGGATTTTTATCTGTAGGCAACAATTTTGGACTGGATTATACGCCAATCACCCCTGAAGAAATCCCTAATTTTCTGTCTCCTGATTGGGCTTTATAAGCTATTCAAGCTACTAACAACACCCAGCCGCTTGGTTTTCAAAAGCAATCAGGCGGCTATTTCCATTTTAAGGAGGTGTTCAAAATGAACAGCAAAGATTACAACGCTCGGCTTTATGAAAAGATGGAAGCCGAACAGGACAGATACCGTGACTGGCTTCTGTATCAGGAGCCAGCCGAAATTCTCAACCACACTTACGAATACACGGTGCGAGAGGACATCGTGATGTGTATGGAGGAACTGAAGCTTGAGCCTGAAAAGGCGAAGGCTTTGCTTCGATCTCCTTGTCCTCTAAGTGATGTGTATAAGGAGTTCCGGGACAGAGAAACCGAGCATATGGATACCATCCGTGACTCCATTGAAACGGAAGCTGACAAGAGCCTGCAACGGCAGGAGAAGAAACAGCAACGGGAAAGCAGGTGATTTTATGCCGTATATCTCGCCGGAGGTGGTGGAGCAGGCACGGCAGATCGACCTGCTGACCTATCTGCAAAACTGTGAGCCACGGGAGCTTGTCCGCATTTCCGGCAACAATTATACCACCCGCACCCACGACAGTCTGAAAATTTCCAACGGGAAATGGATGTGGTGGTCACAGCGTATCGGCGGCTACAATGCCCTTGACTATCTCGTGAAAGTCAAGGGCTGTTCTTTTGTAGAAGCGGTCGAAACGCTGGTGGGAAAAGCGGCAGTGCTGCCGTCCCTGACGGTGAAGCCCAAGCAGAAACCAGAACCGAAGGTCTTGCTTCTGCCGGATAAAAGTGCTTCCACAGATAAGATCACCGAGTATCTTTTCGGCAGAGGCATTGACTATTCCATCATCTGTTACTGCATTGAGCGTGGCCTGATCTTTGAGAGCCTGCCGTATCACAACCTTGTGTGCGTTGGCTTCGATGAGAAACACACACCCCGCTATGCTTCCTTCCGTGCTACCAACGAACGCCGCATTTTGGGCGACTGCTCCGGCAGTGACAAGCACTATTCTTTTCGGATCGCAGACAGCGACAGCGATACAGTGCATCTCTTTGAGTGCGCCATTGACCTGCTGTCCTACGCTACGTTTGAAAAGATGGCGGGCAGAGATTGGCGCAGAGATTACCTCGTTTCTCTTGCCGGTGTGTAACTTCCACGGGAGCAAATCAAGGACAGCAGCACCCCTGCCGCACTTGCGAAATTCCTCGATGAGAAGCCGCAGATTCAGAAAATCTTCCTGCACTTCGATACCGACAATGCCGGAAGAAAAGCGAGCCTTGCGCTCAAAACCATATTACCGAGCAAGTATGAAGTCATTGACAGCCCTCCGCCCCGCGGCAAGGACTACAATGACTTTCTTTGTTTTCGGCTCGGTATCCACCGCAAAAAACCAAATGAAAGGACGAATGAACGATGACTGAGTTCAGTATTTATCAGATCAACACGAACAGGGACGACAACCGTGTCTGCTTCTTGGGACTGGATACCCTTGAACGATTTCAGCACTCCAAGGCGGTCGATTCCTCCCTCTACGACCGGGTTTACGACGGAAAGCTCGATTGCAAGTCCCTTGAAGCCATCTATGAGAAGTTCAATATCGACCACCCTGACGATTACACTGGGCGCTCTCTTTCCGTTTCGGATGTGGTCGAAATCAAGGAGAGCGACACCTTTAATCCCGGCTTCTACTTCGTGGACAGCATCGGCTTCAAGGCAATTTCCTTTGACAAATCGCTCTGCAAGGAGCCTGTCAGAGATACCGCAGGCAAGCTCTCCGTTCTGCTCGTAGAACCCAATCAGTACCCCAAGATGATTGAGATCGACGACACGCTGGAGGCAATGCAGGCAATCGTTGGCGGTGACATCGAGGAATATATGCCCTTCGAGGATGAGGTCGCCATCATCTGCAATGAGGAGGGCAAGGTGCAGGGACTTCCGCCCAACCGTGCCATTTACGGTGAGCCGGAACAGGTAGAAATGACCTTTGCCGAAATGCGGAGCCGCTTTTGTGGAGCGGAAAAAGAAGGAAAAGAACACCTTTCCGGCTACATCGTTTTCACCTCGGACAGCTTTGATAAGCCCTATGATGAGCGGTCGAGAACCTACGGCGTCAGCTCCGACAATAAGGCATTCAAGGCCGGAATGGGTGGCTATTCCATCTTCGGGTCGTGCCTTGACGGAACTGACCCGTGCGTCAGACTGGACGGTTATATGTTTGGCGAGAACGCTTGGAAAATTGAAAAGTGCTATATGATGGAGCCTTCCCGTGAGATGCTGGACATTATCTGCGGGAAGTTTTTCATTACCTATGCTCCTTTTGAAGCAGAGAGGTTCCAGTCCCTCCCGCTTGACCTTGCGGAGAAATACCGTGAGAAATTCAAATACCCCGAACGCTTTATGAGAGTCAACAATGAGATCGTAGCCGTGCCTTTTAAGCCCGTCAGGGCGGACAAAGAACGCTGATCTCAACGAGAACGGGGTTCCCCGAACGCTCTGTATTATCTTAACGAGCAGACTGTTTTTACTCCTACCGGGCAAAAACAGTAAATCGCTCGTTAGGGGAACCCCTTAATACCCCGTGCAAGAAGCACCACACATTTCAAAAGAAAGGATGAAACCCATTTATGAAAAGAACGATCAAGAAGCAGTTTTGGTTTTCCCGTTACGAAGCGCAGGACTTGCAGAAGAAAGCAAAGAAAACCTGCCTGTCTGAAGCGGCGCTCGTCCGTCTGTTGCTCCGTGGTTATGAACCGAAGGAGAAGCCCGATGACCGTTTCTACGATGCGATGCGAGAGTTCTCCGCCATCGGCAATAACATCCATCAGATCTCCGTTAAGGCAAACGCCCTCGGCTTTATCGACGCTCAGAAGCTGAACGCCGAGCTTGACCGCCTGCATAAGTTTCAGGCGGATGTGGAGCGGCAGTTCCTGCGTCCCGGAGAGAGCAACCTGAAATGGCAGCAAGCAGGCTTTGGCCGGTGACGGTACGCCTTGGCACCGTACTCGACTACGCCGCCAACCCGGAGAAAACCACCAAGTCCAAATCCAAGTACAGCGATGCCGACTATCAGGCACTCCGAGATGTGGTCAACTACGCCAAGGATGGAGAGAAAACCGAACAGGAGCTTTTCTGTCAGGGCATCAACTGCACACCGGTGATTGCCCGTGAGCAGTTTGTCACTGTCAAAGAGCAGTTTGACAAGACGGACGGCATCCAAGCCTACCACGGTTATCTCAGCTTCAAGGAAACAGACATCACGCCGGAGCTTGCCCAACAGGTCGGAATGGAGTTTGCTCAAAAGATGTGGGGCGACCGATTTCAGGTGCTTGTCACCACACACCTGAACACCGACCACCTGCACTGCCACTTTGTTGTCAACTCCGTTTCGTTCAAGGACGGAAAACGAATCCAAAACAAGGAGAAAGCGTGGTGGTACTTTCGCCACATTGCCGATGAGGTTTCCTTGGAACACGGACTGTCCATTGTGCCGAATCCGGAAGCCTATCAGTCTCCACGCATCCTCACCCAAAAGGACAAGGCCGGTATGCCTACCCGCTACAACCTTGCCCGATCCGCCATTGATGAAGCCATATCGATGAGCCACAATCTGCGGCAGCTTGAATATCACCTATCTGAGATGGGCTACACCCTCGGCTCCAATCCACGGCGAAAATACTGGACGATCAAAGGCAAGGGCGACGAACGCCCCATCCGACTGCACCGGTTGGGTGACGAGTACACCAAGGAGCGCATCACGCAGCGGCTCATTGAAAACCGGGATAACATCAGCTTTGAACCGTTCCAGCCCAAGACCTACCAACCAAAGCAATACCGGCTCAGAACACGGAGTGACAGAATTGCAAAGGTCGGCGGCCTGTATGGGCTGTACCTCTATTACTGCTACCGACTCGGCTATCTGCCGAAGTACAAGGCAGGACAACAGAATCACGCAAGAATTCACTACCTTTTCAAAGGGGATCTGCTAAAGATCGATGAACTCACCAAACAGGTCACGCTGCTCGGCAAGCACCACATCGGTACAGACGAGCAGCTTTTTTCATACAAGCACTCGGTCGAGGAGCAAATCAAGACCTTAACTGCCGACAGAACGCACCTCCGAAATGAAATACGAAAAGTGAACATCACAGATGCAGAGCTGTCACAGGCAAAGGCAAGTATCTCACTTCTCAGCGAGAAGCTGAAAGAACTCCGCAAGGAGGTCAAACTCTGTCAGGACATTGCCATCCGTTCCAAGGTTATCGAAGAAAAGGTGGATGCAGTCCGAGCAGAGGAAGAAAAATCAAAACGAAAGGAGAACCGCAACTATGAACAACGGCGGTGATGCGGCTGAGCAGGTCGTCAGGCTCTCGCTTGAAGGCTTTGAAGTTGCCGCAAAACTTACAGGCTCGGCGGCAAAGAATGTCGCCCTGCTTCTCGTGTCCGTGCTGAAGCAGGAACAGCAAACCAAAGGCAAGGCACGACTCACCAATATGATTCGCTCCGGCAAGGAGCTGAAGGTATTCTCTATTCCCCAGAAAGACTTGCCCCAGTTCACCAAGCAAGCCAAGCGGTACGGTGTTCTCTACTGCGTTCTGCGTGACAAGAGCAACAAGGGTGATAATGTTCCCGTGGATATTATCGCCCGTGCAGAGGACACTTCCAAAATCCAGCGCATCGTTGAGCGCTTTGAGATCGGCAAGGTCGATAAGGCGGGCGTTATCACGCAGGCCGAACAGGACAAGGCTGACCGGGAAGCCGTGGCACAGGAAGTGCCGACCAAAACTAAGGGCGAGATCATCGTGGAGGAAGCAATGGGAACGCCGATGCAGAAAGAAGGTCAGTCCCACGAAAACCCTACGGTCGCAAAGACGGAAAAAAGCCCTCCGTCCGAGCGAAGCTCCGAGATCAGCGGTTCGGCTACTGACCGGGGTACAGCAAAGCAGGCAGATAAGAAGCCTTCGGTGAGAGAAAAGCTGGAGCGTTATAAGTCTGCGGCAAAAGCTGATAAGGAAGCAGACCGTGCCGAGCCTGAGCGTTCCAAGGAGAAAGTCAAGGCTCCCGAACCGTCCCGTCAGACGGTTCACCATCAACCGAAAAAGAAAGGTAAAACGAAAGAGAGGTAATCGTTATGACCAGCAACTTCACCCCTAAGAAATCCGGGACTGCGGCTCGACCGCAGCTCTCCCCGGAGGAATACGCCGCCAAGAAAAAGGCGGAGAAGGACGCCGTTTATCAGATGATCGACGACACCGCAACCGAGATCGTCCGTGATCCCGAAAAGTTCAGGGGCTACCTTGATACACAGGCACGAATGGATCGCTACTCTGCCGCCAACGCTCTGCTCATCTATAAGCAACAGCCGCAGGCCACCCAGCTAAAAGACTTTGGCGACTGGCAGGAGGACGGCGTGAAGGTCAACAAGGGTGCTAAGAGTCTGTCCATTCTTGAACCTGTTGAATACACCAAGAATGACGGCTCTACCGGCATCTCCTACAATGTCAAAAAGGTCTTTGATGTGGCGCAGACCAGTGGAAAGAAGCCTGCCGCACCGACGCTTGACCGTGATCCCCGCAGGCTCGTTGCGGTTATGCTGGACACAGCTCCCATTGACGTAGCCACCGTGGAGGAACTGCCTTCTCCCAATATGGGAGCGTTCTATAAGAACGAGGATCAGACCCTGTATATCAAACGGGACATCGGGGACAGCGTAGCCCTCTGCCAGTGCGTGGCGCAGGAGCTGGGACACGCCCAGCTTGCAATGAACTGTGAGGCATACAGCCGCAGGGATATGGGCTTCTCCGCCGTCTGCGTCGGCTATATGCTCTGCCGCAAGTTCGGTGTGGATGTGAAGAACTTCGCCATTGATCGCATTCCCGAAGAACTGGCGGGCAAGTCCCCCAAGGAAATTCGTGCGGAGCTTTCCAAGACCCGTTCTGCGATGAGCGAGATCGGCTCTCGTGTGTCCGAGGAAATCTATCGCCGCCGAGCAGACCGAAGTAAGGATCAGGAAAGATGAGGTGGAAACGATGAGAGAGGAGCACTATCACATCGCCTTGGACGATTATGAACACGGCATAGTGATTCGAGCTTTGAACGACACGAAGACCGACCTGATGAATGAGGGTAAATCCACCGATGCCGTGGACGATCTTATCATCAAGGTCGGCTATGCCCCAAAGAAGAAATTCAAGGTCATTGAGCGAAAGGAATCTGACCGTGAATCGAGATAACGACCGACAGACATCCGTTATCCTCTCCCTGATCGGTATCATCCCTGTTGTGTGGCTGGCACTGCTCATTGCACCGTCCATCAAGGGCGGTTTGCCGGAGATACTGCCCAGCCTTATGAATGTAATGAACGACCCGTTCCATATAGAGCTTTGTGAGGACAGTGTGAAAACTGTCCTCATTTTGCTTCTCTGCTACGGAATGGGAATCGGCATCTACTTCTCTACACGCAGGAACTACCGCAGGCGGGAGGAACACGGCTCGGCAAAGTGGGGCAATGCCAAAGCCGTGGACAAGAAATACCGGCAAAGCCCGCCATCCGAAAACAAGCTGATGACGCAGGATGTCCGTATCGGACTCAATGGTAAGAAACACCGTCGCAACCTGAACACATTGGTCTGCGGCGGTAGCGGTGCCGGTAAGACCCGGTTTTATTGCAAACCGAATCTGATGCAGGCAAACACCAGTTTTGTCATTCTCGATCCGAAGGGTGAGATCGTCCGTGATGTGGGAAACCTGCTGGAACAAAAGGGCTATGAGATCCGAGTCCTTGACCTGATCTCAATGGAGAAAAGCCATTGCTATAACCCGTTCGTCTATCTACATTCCGACAACGATGTGCAGCGGCTTGTTACCAACCTCTTTAAGAGTACCACGCCGAAAGGCTCACAATCCAACGATCCGTTTTGGGACACTTCGGCATCAATGCTTCTGTCTGCGCTTGTCTACTATCTGCACTATGAAGCGCCGGACGATGAGCAGAACTTTGCGATGGTAATGGAGATGCTGCAAGCAGCAGCCATCGACAACGAGGAAGATCCCCGCCCATCCCCACTGGACTGTCTGTTTTCCGACTTGGAGCTGGACAGACCTGACCATATTGCCCTGAAGTATTACAGAAGCTATCACACCGGTTCGGCAAAGACCCTGAAATCCATTCAGATCACGCTTGCCGCACGGCTTGAAAAGTTCAACTTGGAGAGCTTGGCGGCTTTGACCTGTACCGATGAGCTTGACCTTGCTTCTATGGGCGAAAAGAAAGTGGCACTGTTCGCCATTATCCCGGACAACGATTCCAGCTTTAATTTCTTGGTCAGCATCCTTTACACCCAGCTTTTTCAGCAGCTCTTCTTCTCTGCTGACCATATTCACGGCGGCGCATTGCCGATTCCCGTTCACTTCTTGATGGACGAGTTTGCGAATGTTTCATTGCCAGACGACTTTGATAAGATACTGTCCGTTATGCGCTCCCGTGGCGTATTCGTCAGTATCATCTTGCAGAACTTGGCACAGCTCAAGGCGCTGTTTGAAAAGCAGTGGGAAAGCATCGTCGGCAACTGCGATGAATTTCTCTATCTCGGTGGCAACGAGCAGTCCACGCACAAGTATGTGTCAGAACTGCTGGGCAAGGAAACCATTGACACGAACACCTATGGAAAAAGCTCTGGGCGAAGCGGAAACTATTCCACCAACTATCAGATCAGCGGTCGAGAGCTTCTGACCCCGGATGAGGTCAGAATGCTGGATAACCGCTATGCCATCTTGTTCATCCGAGGAGAGCTTCCCGTGATGGACTTGAAATATGACATTCTCAAGCACCCGGAGGTGAACCTGACAGCCGACGGAAAAGGCGGCGTCTACGAGCACGGAAAGGTCACAAGTGATGTCGCTACCATTGAGGTCAGACCCCTCGACGATGATACCGTCCCTGAAACGGAGGTATCAGAAACTACCTATGAGCTGTTGTCCGACGAGGACTTCGACTCGGAAACCACTACTACAACATCGAAATTACGGAGGTAACTACTATGAGCATTTTTAAGAAGAACACCGAGAAGCATTCCAATAAGCTGCCTATGACCGGCAAGGTCAAGAAGGGCTTCCGTCTCCACTGCACCACGATTATGGGTGCAGCGCTTGTCCTCGGCACCTCGGTCACGGCATTCGCTGCCAGTGACCCCATTACCGTTATCAATAACCTGTCCACCTTCATCTTTGGGCTGATTCGTGCCATCGGACTTATCCTGCTGGGCTTTGGTGTGGTGCAGGTTGGTTTGTCCCTGAAGTCCCACGACCCTTCTCAGAGAGCCAACGGCTTTCTGACCCTTGCGGGGGGTGTCATCATCACCTTTGCAAAGGAGATCCTCGACCTGATCGTCGGCTAAGTCAATCCATCGTGGGGTGTTCCTGGCTTTTCAGGAACACCCCCTATTCTTGAGCGACAACTGGGTCGTACAAAACCTTGAAAACGCACTGGAAACTTGGAACGAAAAGCTGGCTGAGATTTGGCAGCTCGTCACGACAACGCCTCAGGACTTCAAAGGCGGAGGGATTTGGGGCGTGATCGTCAACATCAACGGCGCAGTGCAGTCTATCGGACTTGCACTCCTCGTTCTCTTTTTCGTGGCCGGTATGGTGAAAACCTGCGGCAGCTTTACGGAAGTCAAGAAGCCGGAACACGCTCTCAAGCTGTTTGTTCGCTTCGCCATTGCCAAGGGCGCTATCACCTACGGGATGGAATTGATGCTCGCTTTGTTCAACATCGTACAGGGTACGATCTCAACGATTATGGGTTCGGCAGGCTTTTCTTCCCCGCAACAGACGGTTTTGCCTGCGGAAATGATAACGACCATCGAGGACTGCGGCTTTTTTGAGAGCATCCCGCTATGGGCGGTGACGCTCATCGGTGGGCTGTTCATTACCGTAATGTCCTTCATCCTGATAATGACCGTGTACGGACGCTTTTTAAAACTGTATATGTACACGGCGCTTGCCCCGATTCCGCTTTCCACCTTTGCCGGTGAACCGAGTCAGAATGTGGGAAAATCCTTCATCAAAAGCTACTGTGCCGTCTGCTTGGAGGGCGCTGTGATCGTATTGTCCTGCATCATCTTCTCCCTATTTGCATCCAGCCCACCTGTAGTGGACCCGAATGCAGCGGCAGTTACGCAGGTGTGGAGCTATGTTGGCGAACTGCTCTTTAATATGCTCGTCCTCGTGGGCAGTGTGAAAATGAGTGACCGCATCATCCGAGAGATGATGGGCCTGTAAGGAGGACGCAGTGAGAAATAACACCAAAATCTACAATCGTTTCAAGGACTACGCCCTTGAGGACTGCGATTGCCGGTACTGCCTGCACTACGGCGGCAGACGAAAGCACAAGGTGAAATGCCTTGCCGATGCGTGTGCCTGCACGGAGGAAATCAAGCAGGCGAAAGGATGTTATCGCAGAGAAAGGAGCTTCAATGGAAGTTAAAATCAACCGGGAAATCCGCAACTACACGGAGTCGATGTTCTTTGGACTGTCTATGCGACAGTTCATTTTTTCGGCCTGTGCCTGCGTGGTGGCAGTGGGACTCTATTTCCTGCTCAAGCCTTATGTCGGCACGGAAACCGTTTCGTGGATGTGCATTTTGGGAGCCGCACCCTTTGCGGCGCTTGGCTTTATCAAATACAACGGGATGACGGCAGAGCAGTTTCTTTGGGCTTGGTTCAAATCCGAGTTTCTGATGCCCAAGAAGCTGACCTTCCGTTCCACCAACACCTACTTGGAAATGATGAGGCCGAATATGGAACACAAACAGAAGGAGGTATGGAAAGCCAATGATTAAGACACTTCGCAACCTGCTCAAGCAGGATAAAGAACGGTTTGTTGTGCCGAGAGGCGTTCAGGATGTGATCCCTATTAAGGTGATTTATGACGACGGCATCTTTCAGGTCGGCAGAGATAAGTTCTCCAAGACCTATAAGTTCAGCGACATCAATTACGCCGTAGCCAGCTGTGCGGACAAGGAAGCAATGTTCCTTGAATATTCCGAGTTGCTCAATTCCCTTGACAGCGGCGCAACCACGAAGATCACCATCAACAACCGCCGTCTGAACCGTGCGGATTTTGAGAAGACCATTCTTCTTCCCCTCAAAGGTGATGCGCTGGACGAGTACCGTGAGGAGTACAATCGGATGCTTTTGGAGAAAGCCACCGGCGCAAACTCCATCATTCAGGAGAAGTATATCACCATCTCTGTCTGCAAGAAGAATGTGGAGGAAGCGAGAAATTACTTTGCCCGTGTTGGCGCAGACCTGATCGCTCATTTTGGGCGACTGGGCAGTAAGTGCGTGGAGCTGGAGCCGGACGAACGGCTTCGCATTTTCCACGACTTTTACCGTGCCGGTGAAGAAACGGAGTTTCGCTTTGACATCAAGGAAACCCGCAGAAAGGGTCACGACTTCAAGGATTTCATCTGTCCGGACTCGATTGAGTTGTTCCCGGACTATTTCAAACTCGGCGAACGCTACGGCAGAGTGCTGTTTTTGAGAGAGTATGCCTCTTATATCAAGGACAGTATGGTGGCCGAAATGACCGATCTGAACCGCAATCTGATGATGTCCATTGATGTTGTTCCCGTACCTACGGACGAAGCTGTACGAGAAGCGGAGAGTCGTCTGCTGGGCGTGGAAACCAACGCAACCAACTGGCAGCGCAGGCAGAACGCCAACAACAACTTTTCGGCGCAGCTTCCTTACGACATTGAACAGCAGCGCAAGGAAATGAAGGAGTTCCTTGATGACCTGACCACCCGTGACCAGCGAATGATGTTTGCTGTCCTGACGATGGTTCATACCGCCGACACGAAGGAACAGCTCGATAATGACACCGAAGCTCTGCTTACCACTGCAAGAAAGCATCTGTGCCAGTTCGGTGTTCTCAAATTCCAGCAGCTTGACGGAATGAACACGGCGATGCCCTTTGGCGTTCGGAACATCAACTCCTTCCGCACCCTGACCACCGAGAGCCTTGCTGTCTTTATCCCCTTCCGGGTGCAGGACATTTGCCATACCAATGGTGTTTACTATGGGCAGAATGTCATTTCCAAGAATATGATCATCGCAGACCGCAGACAGCTTTTGAACGGCAACGAGTTCATTCTCGGTGTTTCGGGTGGTGGCAAATCTTTTACTGCAAAGAATGAAATCATCAATCAAATGCTATCGGGTGATTCGGATATTTTGCTAATAGATCCAGAGCGAGAGTACACTCCTCTTGTGCGGGCGCTGGGCGGTGAGATCATCAACATCTCTGCCACTTCTCCCACCCATATCAACGCTATGGATATGAACCGGGAATACGGTGACGGAGCAAACCCCGTCATTCTGAAATCCGAGTTCATTATGTCCCTGTGCGAGCAACTCATCGGAGGCAACAATCTCGGCGCAGTGCAGAAGTCCATCATTGATCGCTGTACGGCAAGCGTCTACCGCACCTATCAGCAGAACAACTATACCGGCGAAGTGCCGACCTTGCAGGACTTTAGAGCAGAGCTTTTGAAGCAGTCCGAACCTGAAGCGCAGGAGATCGCCCTTGCCATTGAGCTGTTTACCAACGGTTCTCTGAATACCTTTGCTAAGAAAACCAATGTGGACACGGACAATCGCCTGATTTGCTATGACATCCTTGACCTCGGCAAGCAGCTTATGCCCATCGGTATGCTGGTCGTCCTCGACTCTATCCTGAACCGTATTACGGCCAACCGTGCCAAGGGCAAGAACACCTTCATCTTCATCGATGAAATCTACCTTCTGTTCCAGCACGAGTACAGTGCAAACTTCCTGTTCACCCTTTGGAAGCGTGTGCGAAAGTACGGCGCTTATGCCACGGGCATCACGCAGAATGTGGACGACCTGCTTCAGTCCCACACGGCAAGAACGATGCTGGCAAATTCCGAGTTCATTGTTATGCTCAATCAGGCATCCACGGACAGATTGGAGCTTGCGAAACTGCTGAACATCTCGGACACCCAGCTTTCCTATATCACCAATGTGGATGCCGGTCACGGACTGATCAAGGTTGGCTCCAGCCTCGTGCCGTTTGCTAATAAGTTCCCCAAAAACGCGAAGCTCTACAAGCTGATGACCACCAAACCGGGCGAGGGTGCTTAACCCTTGCATTACAGAAAGCAATCCGCAGTTAAATAAATTGCCTAAAAGTTTTGCGGTTTATAATCGCAAAACAAATTGACTTTTTATGAGAATTGCGGTATACTATCTACAAACGGAGGTGGTCACGATGATTTACAGACCTTTGTATGTAGATAAAATTATGGCTTATGTGGATACGCCATTTGTAAAAATCCTCACGGGAGTGCGCCGTTGCGGAAAGTCAACGATCCTGAAAATGATTATGGAACGGCTGAAAACGCAGCGTGGTATTCCGGAGGATCGCATTGTCAGTTGCCGATATGACTCAATGGAATATGAGGATATGACGGCGAAGCAGATGTACGCTGAATTGAAAGAGCGCCTGTCCCCGGAGGGAAAAACCTATCTGTTTCTTGACGAGGTGCAGGAAATCAAGGGCTGGGAAAAGGTCGTCAATTCGCTGGCATCGGACTTCGATGTTGACCTGTATGTGACAGGCTCCAACTCCCGCATGATGTCCTCTGAGATCTCGACCTATCTGACGGGACGGTATGTGTCTTTCCGCATCTTCACCTTGTCCTTTGGCGAATACCTGATGTTCAAACGCCAATATACCGATGTGGTCGATCCCAAAGCCGAGCTTGCCAACTATGTACGCTTGGGCGGTTTTCCTGCAACACACTTGCAGGCATATTCTCAGGACGAGGTCTACACCATCGTGCGGGATATTTACAACTCCACGATTTTCTCGGATATTGTAAAGCGCAATCAGGTGAGGAAGGTTGACCAGTTGGAACGGGTGGTCAAGTACACCTTTAACAATGTGGGCAACACTTTCTCGGCAAAATCCATTTCGGATTATCTGAAAGCGGAACACCGTGCGCTGGACAACGAAACGGTTTACAGTTACTTGGAGAAGCTGGAGAAAGCGTATCTTCTTCACCGTTGCTCTCGCTTTGATTTGCAGGGTAAGGAAATCCTGAAAACGCAGGAGAAATTCTATCTTGCAGATACCGCCCTTCGGTACAGTGTTCTCGGCTACAACGCTGACAGCGTGGCATCCAGTCTTGAGAATGTCGTGTACTTGGAGCTTTGCCGCAGAGGATATACCGTCAATGTCGGTAAATCCGGCAGCGGTGAGATCGACTTTGTGGCAGTACGGCAAAATGAAAAGCTCTATGTGCAGGTGACGCAGGAGCTTCGTTCTCCGAAAACGGAAAAACGGGAATACGACCGTTTGCTGGAGATCCACGACAACTACCCCAAATACGTTCTCACAACGGATGAGTTCTCAGGAGGAAACTATGAGGGCATCAAGACGATGCACATAGCGGACTTCTTGTTAAGCTCTGAATATTAAACGACAGAATCGTGAAATGCTCGCTTGTCAACAGGCGGGCATTTTGCTTTTCGGAAAGGAAATTCAATGAAAAAGAAAATCTGTATGATTCTCATTGCGGTGTTTGTGGCCGTCCTCGGCACAAGCACCTATTTTATTATCGACCACCACAAGAAAGCAAATAAGCAAGCGGAGCTTTATGACGAGCTGGCTGACCTTGTGGATGCTGCGGCGCAGACAAATGCCGCAACGGAAGCGATGAAGCAGATTCCATACTCTGAGGAAAAGATGCTTCTGCCGGAGCTTGCCGAGCTGTACCAGCAGAACGGTGATTTGGTGGGCTGGATCAGCATTGCCGGCACCAACATCAACTATCCCGTGATGCAGTCGGTGTATGAGCCGAATTTCTATCTAAAACACGGCTTTGATAAGAAATACTCCGACTATGGCTGTCCCTATGTGCAGGAGGATTGCGATGTGCAGGAGCCGTCCGACAATCTTGTCATCTATGGACACCATATGTCCAACGGTTCGATATTTGCCCACCTTGAAAAATTCAAGAGCAAAGACTTTTGGAACGAGCATCGGATGATCACCTTCAATACACTGACGGATAAGCAGGAGTATGAGATCGTTGCCGTATTCCGCACGGTGGTCTACACCGACAGTCCAGAAGCATTCAAGTTTTATCGCTTTATAGACGCAGAGAGCGCCAATGAGTTTGACGACTTTATTGCTAAGAGCAAGGAGCTGTCTTTCTATGATACCGGCGTGACCGCCGAATACGGCGATAAGCTCATTACGCTGTCTACCTGTGAGTACAGCCGCAACAACAGCCGTCTTGTGGTCGTGGCGAAGCGCATAACGGAGGACGGTGGTGCGGATGCTGCCAAGACTCACGCCGAAGCAACGGCAGAGGGCGAACGCCCTAATTAAGCGCCTTTGTGCCAATTATGACAACGGCAACTGCCTTGCGCTGGACGACGGAGAACCCTGCGCCTGTGTGCAGAGCATCTCATACTCACTTCTCTGCAAGTATTTCCGCAAAGCTGTTTTGCCGGCAGAGCCTTTGCTGGAAGCGGATATTCTTGGCACACGCTTTGAAAAGTGCGTGTCCTGCGGTGCGCCGATTATCAAGAAGGGCAACCGAAAGAAATATTGCGAGAAGTGCGCTCAAAGAGCTTACAAAGCTCAGCAGGCAGAGTACGCAAGAAGAAAACGGGCAGAGTCGAAAAATAGGCGCTGAAAAAGCCAGCAATATCAAGACTTTTCAGCTCCCGCACTTTGAGGGGTAAGGTGTTTATACCTTTACCCCTCGTTTTTAATTTAGGGGCGTTTGGGTACGCCCCGGAAAGGAGGGTTCAATGGCTGATATTAAAACGAGAGATATCGTGAAAGGCACAATCAAGAAGATCGACAAAGCGGCAATCGCCGCAGACCGTATGCGCTCCGCCTATGTGCAGACGAAGGAAAAGGCAGAACACACAACGCACCCGGATGAGCATAATGCCGAGGAGTACGCCTCCGACCGAGTGGAAGGTGGCGTTGACCGTATCACGCACGAAGCGGCGCACCAGTTTGATAAGCAGGGGCGCAAGGGACTGGAAGAAACGAAACGGAATGTGTCCAAAGCAAAGGACGGTGTTCAGAGGTTCCGGGAAAAGTGGGCGGCTGAGTCAATGAAAAGGCAAACTGTCCGCACCTCCGGGAATAAGACCATCAAGGCGGTCGAGCAAACGGAAAAGACGATCAAACAGTCTGCCGGTAAGAAAACCATCAAGACTGCCGGGAAAGGCACAGCCAAAGCCGCACAGAGGTCGGTCAAGACCACGAAAACGGCAATCAAGACCACACAGCAGGCGGCAAAGACGGCGCAGAAAACCGCACAGGCTACGGTGAAAGCATCGCAAAAAGCTGCACAAGCCGCCAAAGCCGCAGCCAAGGCAACAGTTGCCGGTGTAAAAGCTGCCGTAAAAGCAACGATTGCCGCAGTCAAAGCGATCATAGCGGCGACAAAAGCACTGGTCGCCGCTATCGCCGCAGGCGGCTGGGTTGCCGTTGCGGTCATTGTCGTAATTTGCCTGATTGCTCTGATTTGCGGCTCGGTTTTCGGGATATTCTTTTCCGGCGAGGATTCCGGAACGGGAATGTCGATGCAGACTGCCGTGCAGGAAATCAACGCTGATTACAATGCCAAGATGGAAGCGGAGAAAAGCTCCGTTTCTTATGATGATATGGAGATCAGCGGCGGTCGTGCTGTTTGGAAAGATGTGCTGGCGGTCTATGCGGTCAAGACCAATACCGACAAGGACAATCCGCAGGAGGTTGCCACGATGGACGAAAGCAAGAAGCAAATCCTCTCGGACATCTTTTGGGAGATGAATAGCATTTCTTCCCGGAGCGAGAGCCATTCGGAAACGGAGATCACCGAAACGGATGACGGAAACGGCAACATTGTTCAGACGGAAACGACCCTCACAAAGACGACACTCTATATCACTGTTTCACATAAGACAGTAGAGGAGATGGCTGATCTTTACGGCTTTGACGCAGAGCAACGGGAGTACCTTGTGGAACTGCTCAAGGACGAGAATAACTCCATATGGGCGGCGGTACTGTACGGCATTCGATACAGCGACGATCAGATCGTCACCGTGGCTCTTTCTCAGGTCGGCAATGTTGGCGGTCAGCCTTACTGGTCTTGGTACGGATTTGACTCCCGTGTAGAGTGGTGTG
>OKTN01000098.1_pt1 | contig 61894 bp, 48 predicted proteins | sample 1606451 | NCBI WGS metagenome assembly OKTN01 (sample SAMEA3879602, study PRJEB24766) | human gut metagenome | biome: human-associated habitat; feature: feces | place: USA | collected 1985/1987 | reverse complement strand
GCCCGCCGTAAGTTCCTCGAAAAGAGTACGACTTCCACGGGGCAGATCAAGTCCGAGTTTCAGCGGGTCGCGCTCTGCAATCCGCAGGTGGGGTTCGAATTGCTGATGAACGATCAGCCGCTCTATCGGTTGCCCGCTGCTTCGCTGGCTTCGCGGATCGTCGATGTGGTGGGGCGTCATATCAAACAGAACCTGCTGGAAGTCGATGCCGACACGTCGATCGTGCGGGTGACGGGCTTCGTGGGCCGTCCCGCTGCCGCCAAGAAGAGCAATAGTTCGGAACAGTATCTTTTCGTGAACGGGCGTTATTTCCGCTCCCCCTATTTTTTCAAGGCGATCCTGAAGGCTTACGAGAAGCTGATTCCCGATGCCTGTTCGCCCTCCTATTTTCTCTACCTGACGATCGACCCTTCGCGGATCGACGTCAATGTCCATCCCCAGAAGACCGAAGTCAAGTTCGCTGACGAAGAGGCCGTGTGGCAGATCATCAACGCTGCCGTGCGGGAAACTCTCGCCAAGACGGGAGCGGTGCCGCTCATGGATTTCGATCAGACGGACAGCGTCGAGATTCCGGTGCTGACCAAAGGGGCCGTTTACCGTGAACCCAAGGCGATGTCGAACGAGAGTTACAACCCTTTTCGTGCGGATTACGCTTCCGATGTGTCGGAACGGATGCCCGACGTGGATTTTTCGGGCTTCGACGCTCCTTACGACGGGGAGATGCCTGCCGGAAAGGGTGTGGGGGCGGAGGATCGATACGACGAGATGATCCCTTCTGCCGGGTTCGCTCCGACCGAAATGGAGTTCATTCCTTCTGCCGGGGAACCGGTGCAGCAACGGCTGATGGATGGCCCTGCGGCTTGTTTCAGCGGTGTGACGGTGCTCGGCAACGGGTATGCCTCGGCGCTGTACGGCGGCAAGTGGGTGGTCGTGGACCTGCGCCGGGCGCGGGAACGGGTGTTGTACGACAATTACCTGCTGCTCCTGACCAACGGATCGTCGGTCAGCCAGCAGCTCCTTTTCCCGGAGCGTCTCGCGTTTTCGGAAAACGAATATGCGTTGCTCGAGGAGAATGCGGTCGATTTCGCGGCGTTGGGTTTCGACCTGGAGTTTTGCGGCGGCGGAGCCGTCGAGGTAAAGGGCGTTCCGGCCGACATTCCGCACGATACGATCGACCGGTTGATTTACGAATTGCTGCAGGAGTTCGCCGTGCCTGTGGACGTTCAGGCATTGCGGCGCGAGAAGATCGCCGCTGTCATGGCTTGCAGCGGAGCCCGCAGCATGTCCCGTACGATTTCGACGGAGGAGGCCGAATCTCTGCTGGGGCAGCTCTGCGAAGGCGGGAATGTCAGCTTCACGCCTTCGGGCAAGGCGGTCATGGCCGAAATCACACTGGAAGAAATCCGCAATAAACTTGGTTGAGAGGTTGCCGGAAGGGATATAATCGTTACATTTGCATCTAAATCTTACTTTGTCTATGAATAATAGCCGCTATTTTTCTTCGACGCCTCCCGTAGTGCTGAACCTGATTATCATCAATGCGTTGATGCTTCTTGCGACCGAGCTGCTGCCTGTCGGGAACAGAATCGTCGGGGCGCTGGCGCTTTTCAACGTCGAGAGTCCGTTGTTCCATTCCTACCAGTTGGTGACTTATATGTTTCTGCACGGTGGATTTTCCCACTTGTTTTTCAATATGTTCGCCTTGTGGATGTTCGGTCGTACGCTCGAATACGAGTTGGGGTCGAAGCGCTTTCTGACCTACTACATGGTGTGCGGCGTCGGTGCCGGGGTGTTGCAACTGTTGGTCGGCTGGCTGGAATACCGCTATGGCAATGTCGGTATGATGGCCCTGATGGTGCCGACGGTCGGAGCTTCGGGTGCCGTGTTCGGTCTGCTGCTTGCTTTCGGCGTAATGCACCCCAATGCGGTCATCATGCTGCTCATTCCGCCGATTCCGATGAAAGCCAAGTGGTTCGTGGTCGTGTATGGCGTGATCGAACTTTTCTTCGGCATTTCGGGCCGGATGGACGGTGTCGCCCACTTCGCCCATGTCGGCGGTATGTTGTGGGGATTCCTGCTGCTCTATTATTGGAAACACAAAGGGGTGATCCGCTATTGATCGATGAGCAGGGAGTATTACGACGATTACAGACACGGTGCTTCCCGGAAACGTCGGAAAAGTTTGCCGGGCAGCGTGTTCAACGGGGTGATGCTGATCCTTTCGGTCGCGACGGGTGCAGCCATGATCGTAACGCTGCTGGCGCCGTTCGTCCACCCGGGGCGAATCTGGATTTTTCCGGTGTTGGGGCTGGTCGCTCCGGCGGTTTATGTATTCACCCTGCTGATAACGTTGTACTGGATCATTCGGTGGCGGTGGCGCATTGCCCTTCCGCTTGTCGTACTGTTGCTGGCGGGCCTTTTCAAGGTGCCGCTCTTCCTGAAGCCGGAGTTGCGCCGTCATTACGGCGAAGAGACGAGCTTCGGCCGGGGGGTGATCACCCTGCTGACTTTCAATGTTCGCAGTTTTTATAACGACCGGGGACAGTGGAGTTTCGACGGGGTGACGGAGGTGATCCGCCGTGTGAATCCCGATATTGTCTGCTTACAGGAGTTCAACCGTACCTCGAGCAAGGCCGAAGAGTTGGATTCGCTGTTATCCGATTACGATCGTACGGTGGTTATGGAGGGGAACAGACGGGATCCTGTATTTCCGCTGGCGCTTTATACCAAATACCGGATCCTCGGAAAATCTCATTCGATATTGGGTCCTATGAAGCAGGACGGGCAGTCGGTATGGGTGGATCTGCTGGTGGGGGACGATACGATTCGGATCTTTAACAACCACTTGCATTCGACCGCAATTACCGTGCATGACGATAAGTATCTTTCGGAGCATCAGTTTCTTACGGATACCGCTGGCGGAGCGAAAATCAAGAATATCTTCCGCAGGTTCCGCGACAACAGCATGTTGCGGGCGGCACAGGCGGACACGATCGCTCGGGCGATCGCTGCGACTCCGGGCTGTAAGATCGTTTGCGGTGACTTTAACGATACGCCTATGTCCTATACCTATCGGGTGATGGCACAAGACCTCGACGATGCTTTCCGGGCGAGCGGTAAGGGGTATTCCTATACCTTTCGCGGATTCATGGATGTTTTGCGGATCGATTACGTCCTCTATTCCGAAGATTTGGAGTGTCTCGATTACCAGGTTTTGTACGATGTGGATTTGTCGGATCACTATCCGGTCGTGGTCCGGTTGAGGCCGGTCAAAAGATAGTTGTTGTTATGATTTTGGATTCATTGAGAAACTGGGCTTTTTATTGCGGGGCCGATTCCCGGTTGAAGCGGGCGTTGGAATACCTCGCTGCGGCCGATTTGAATACTCTTGAGCCGGGGCGGTACGAGATCGAAGGAGCTGAAATTTTTATGAAAGTGACAGAAGGGGAGCTCAAACGGGAAGAGGAGGCTTCGCTGGAGGTGCACGATAAATATATCGACGTACAGGTATTGATTGCCGGCGAAGTCGAAACGATGGGTTGGCGGGAGCGTCGGGAGTGCCGTGTTCCCCGGGGGCCTTTCGATGCGGAAGAAGACATTCGGTTTTTTGCAGACCGGCCGCAGCTTTTCGTCGGGATCAGGCCCGGACAGTTCGTCGTTTTCGGTCCCGAGGACGCCCATGCTCCGATGATCGGTCGGGGACGGATCAAAAAGGCGGTCGTAAAGGTGATGAAATAGGGGCTTGTGCCGCGGTCGCAAGACTCAGAAAGAGATAGAAACTAAACAGGGACGGTGCCAATGACGGCACCGTCCCTGTTTATTGCGGACGAATCGGGATTTTCTACCGGATTTTTTCGGCAATGGCTTTGGCAAGTGCCGTGCAGCATTGTGCCCCCTGATCGTCGTATCCCTGTTTCATTTCTGTCGGCTGGCAGATGGCCTCCCATTTCATTTTCTGGGCGAATTCTCCCAGCAGGCGTACCGCTGCTCCAGCCCAGGTATAGGAGCCGAAATAGGCGAATTTCCGGCAGGGAATGCAACGTTCGCTGATTTTTTGCAGCAGGGACCCGACTTCGGGGAAGAGTTCGCCGTTGTAGGTCGGAGAACCCACGATCAGCGTGTCGTATTTGAAAATGTCGCGGATGACATTCGAAATGTCGGCATACGAAAGGTTGTAAACGATGATGTTTTTTACACCCTGTACGGCCAGCTCCCGAGCGATTTTCTCGGCCATCTGGGCCGTATTGCCATACATCGAACCATAGGCGATCACCACACCCGGTTCGCCTTCGTAGCGACTCAACTGATCGTAGATACCTATTACGCGCCCGATTTCCTGCTGCCATACGGGGCCGTGCGTCGAGCAGATCGTTTCGATGGGAAGGCCGCTCAGTTTTTGGAGGGCTTTCTGTACGGGGGCGCCGTATTTGCCCACGATGCAGGCGTAGTAGCGGCGCATCTCGTCCCAGAAATGGTCCAGCGAAAGCTGGCTGTCCAGGATACCGCCGTTCAGGGCACCGAACGTGCCGAACGCATCCGCCGAGAAGAGTACCTTGTGTTCGGGGCAATAGGTGACCATCACTTCGGGCCAGTGAACCATCGGCGCCATATAGAACGAGAGGTTTTTTTGGCCGAGCGAAATGCTTTCGCCCTCTTTGACTTCCCGGGTGAGGGTATGGATGCCGTAATATCCGTCGAGCATCTGAAGGGTTTTGGCATTGCCCACGATCTGCATCTCGGGGTAGAGCAGGCGCAGGGTTTTGATCGAAGAGGAGTGGTCCGGCTCCATGTGATCGACCACCAGGTAATCGATCGGCCGGTCTTTCAGGATCGCGCGGATATTGTCGATGAACTGTTCGCCGAACGATACTTCGACCGTGTCGATCAGAGCGACTTTTTCGTCGATGACCAGGTATGAGTTGTAGGAAACGCCGTAAGGAAGCGACCACAGCGATTCGAAACGGGTCGTGGTGCGGTCATTGACGCCGACGTAGTGTATTCCGGGTAATATTTCTGTAAAAGCCATAAATTGTTTAGGTTTTGATTCGGCGCGAAGATACGAAAAAAATCGTTTCGATCCATTGCTGCCGAATTTTATATATTATAAGGTGTCGAATAAGAGCGGGGTGTAAAACCGGTATTTTTCCGCTGCTTTGTCGGGCGAATGGCTTTTCCGCGCCGTTTTTGTCGCAAGTCAGATCTTAAATTGGTCAATATGGGATTTGAAAGGAGATAAATCCGAATATACGTGCTTTTTTTGATTATTTTGAATACGGTTATTTGCTTATGAAGCAATTAATTTCTATATTTGCTCGGAACTTTTTATTTCAAACTCAATTTTTAAATTAACGCTTATGATTAAGAAAATTGTACTATCGTTAATTACTGTACTGAGTTTCTGTTCGTTGGCTCTTGCGCAAAACAAGCAGGTGACGGGTACGGTTACCGATGAGAAGGGAGAACCTATCATCGGTGCTACGGTTGTGGCAGAGGGTACGTCTGCCGGTACGACGACCGGAGGAGACGGGCAGTTTACATTGACGGTTCCCGCCAATGCGACGCTCTCGATCTCTTTTATCGGTTACGAAACCCAGAAGGTGAGCGTAGCCGGTAAGACGCATATCGACGTGACTCTCGGGGAAGAGGCTACGGGCATCGAGGATGTCGTGGTGATCGGTTATGGTACGGGTAAGAAGATCGGTTCGGTGATTGGTTCTGTAGATCAGGTGAAGTCCGAGAAGATCGAAAACCGTCCCAGCACCAACGTCGTGGACGCTTTGCAGGGTCAGGTAGCCGGTCTTCAGATTATGACCGGTAACGGTGAGTTGACTTCGACTTCTTCGATCCGTATTCATGGTCTGGGTTCTATGGGTGCCGATACGTCGCCGCTGATTCTGTTGGACGGTGCGCCGATTCAGGCTTCGACGCTGCAGACGATCAACCAGAACGATATCGCTTCGGTGAACGTCCTCAAGGACGCTTCGGCGACTTCGATCTACGGTTCGCGTGCTGCCAACGGTGTTATCTATGTGCAGACCAAAACCGGTCGTCGCAACCAGGAGAGTGTCGATGTGACGCTTACGGGACAATACTCCATGTCGAGTGCCGTATCGCCTGAATTGAATATGATGAGTGCGAACGAGATGTTGGATTATATCGGTGCGGCTGTTGCCGTTCGTTTGTCGGGCGATGCCTTGACGACTCCTGATAAGATTGCGTCCGGCCGTCAATATTTTATCCGTAATTTCGGTCTGGCTAAGTTCATGGATGAGAACTATAATCCTATGAATGACTACAAGTGGTGGAACGAGATTCTTGAGAGAAATGCGCCGATGTATCAGGTCGATCTGTCGGTTTCGGGCGGCTCGGCGAAGACCTCTTACTATTTCTCGGGTAACTATGCCAATAAGACCGGTATTCTGCCCGGTTCGGAGTTGGATCGTTACAATTTCCGTACGAATATCGATACCAGGGCTAACAACTGGCTGCGTTTGGGCTTGAACCTCGGTTTGGGTTATCAGCACAGTTCGATTGCTGATACGGATGAATCGATGGGCGGTCTGTATGTATCGAACCCGGTGATGGCATCGTTGATTACGCCTCCTTACCAGCCTCTCTATGACGATAACGGTCAGATGCTCAACTTCTTCGATGCTACTCAGGCTATCAACCCGTTGATGACTGCGGACTATATGCCTCGCTGGCAGAATCGTATTACGATGAATGGTATGGCTTTCATTGAACTGACTCCGGTGAAGGGGCTGACGATCCGCTCCTCTCTTGCTGTGGATGCTTTTGACTGGCGTTCACACGGTGCTTCCAGCCCTGAAACTCCTACTCCTTCGGGTAAGTTCGGTACTGGTAGTGCCAGTGAACTGTTCCAGCGTTTCTATGAATGGACTTGGACCAATACCGCCGAGTACAAGCATACTTGGAATGAGGTTCATAACTTTACGGCGCTGCTCGGTGAGGAGACTCTTTATCGGAATAACAACAGCTTCGCTGTAACTTCGACCGGTATCACTTCTTCGCGCTTCCTGAATATCGCGATGGGTACAGAAGTTTCCGGCGGTCTGCCGACCTATAGCATCGCACAGTCAGCTTCGAATTCTGTATTCGGCCGTCTTGAATATAACTTCGCAGAGCGTTATTTCATCAGCGGTTTGTTGCGTAACGACGCAAGCTCGCGTTTCGGTGAGAACAACCGCAATGCGCTTTTCTGGGCTGTCGGCGGTATGTGGAATATCAAGAATGAGACGTTCCTGCGCGACAATCAGACTATCAGTGATTTGAGTCTGAAAGTGTCTTACGGTACACAGGGTAACTCCGGTATCGGTGACTACAACCACCGTCAATATATGGCTGCGGGTTCGGCTTACGGCGGTTACACGACTTGGATGGTATCCGGTATCGGTAACCCCGACCTGATGTGGGAAAGCCAGAATACACTGACCGTGGGTGCCAATATTGAGTTGTGGAAAAAACTCTCTCTCTCGATTGAATACTATCGCCGTCAAACCAACGATATGCTGATGTCCATTCCGTTGGCTCCGTCAGGTGGTTACAGCGGTCGTGCCGGTAACGTCGGCGGTATGCGCAACTCCGGTATCGACCTTTCGTTGAACTACGATATTTACGCTTCGAAAGACTGGTTCGTGAACTTCCACGCGACTTTCAACTACAACAAGAACCAGCTGACCGATCTTTGGGAACCGGGTCTTGAATTCGCTTATATGGGCAACGGTCTGCAGGCTTACAGCGTAGGTGATCCGTTCCCGACTTGGACAATGCAGGAGTGGCGCGGAGTCGATCCTGAAACCGGTCTGGATACCTGGACTACGGCAGACGGCGGCATTACTTCCGATTTCAACCAGGCTGCTTTGGTGAATCTGGGTACTTCGCTTTATGCGCCTTATACCGGCGGTTTCGGTGTGACAGCCGCATGGAAGGGACTCAGCCTGACGGCAGACTTCTCTTGGGTTCATGGCAACTACGCGCTCAACAATACGATGTATTTCGTTGCTAATGCCGATATGGGACTCTCTTCCCAGTTCAACCAGTGCGACCTGGCATGGGACTATTGGCAGCAGGAAGGCGACCAGGCGAGATATCCCCGTCTGGACCAGGCGATCAATTTTGACAGCCGTATGCTTGAGAAGGCTTCGTTCCTGCGTCTGAAGTATATCCAGTTGGCTTATACGCTCCCGAGCCATATTATGGAGAAGACGAAGTTCATCAAGGGCCTTAAGGTTTGGGTCGGTGGCCGTAACCTCTGGACTGTGACGGGCTATAACGGCCTGGATCCTGAGGCTGCAGAGAAGGGTGTCGATGTCGATACTTATCCGAATACGCGCGAGTTCACTTTCGGCCTTGAGTTTAAGTTCTAATTTTCAGTGTTCATTATAAAAAAATAAATACAAGGCTTAGACTATGAAAAAGATAATAAATTCGATTTTGGCATTCGTTACCCTCTTTTCTGTGACGTCGTGCGACTTGGATATGGACCCCGAAACGGCGATCCGGCCCGAGGATGCGTACACCATGGAATATTGCGAGGGTGTGAGAGGTTACGTTTATGTGGACCTGAAAGCGCTCCTTTCCGGTAGTTTCTACTCGATACCGGACCTTTATGTGGATGTTCTGAATGTTTGCATCGGTAGCGGTAATCAGGGTATCTATTCTTTCAACTGGCGTTTGTATCCCACTGATCAGGATGTAACGTCGTTCTGGTCCAGTTATTATACGACGATGATGCATATCAACTATGCGATCCGTCATATGGATGCAGCTTATGAATATCTTACTCCCGACGAGCAAAAGAAAGTGGATGTTTACAAAGGCGAGATGTATTTCTTCCGCGCCTATGTAATGCACCGTGCCGCGCTGCTTTTCTGTGAGGACTATGATCCGGACAAGGCCGCTGATCAGTTGGGTCTTCCCTATCCGAAAGAGTGGGAGCCGGAAGCGAAACTGGCTCGCGGTACGTTGGCAAAGTTGTATGAGAACGTAGAGGCAGACCTCGTAGAAGCTGAAAAAACCGTGACTGCTCAGGGTACTCCGACGGATCAGATTTACCTGACCAAAGATGCCATTACCGCATTCCGCGCCGAGCTGGCACTGCATCTCCACCAGTACACGGAGGCCAGCCAGTATGCCCAGTCGCTTTACGGCACCTATCCTTTGGTGACAACGGCTGAAGGTCTCGAAAGAATGTGGCGCGAGGATACTTCTACCGAGAATATCCTGCAGTTGGAGGTATTGCGTACGACCATGACGACTGTGAACTCGTTCGGTAGCTATCTGAACAGCAGCTGGGAGCCGAATTCGGGGGTATACTTCTATGCTCCTACCTATATTCCGGAGCAGCATATTGTCAAGTTGTTTGAAGATGCCGATTTCCGTACGAATATTTTCCTTGTTAAGAATGCCAATGTTACGATCAGTGGAAATAAGGGGGTCGGAGTTCTTATTGGTAAGTTCCGCGGTAACAAGAATTTCCAGACCAATACGACTACGTTGGTTTATCGCAACAGACCTAAGATGTTCCGTATCTCCCAAATGTATCTGGTCGATGCCGAGGCGCAGTATCGTTTGGACCCTGCTAAAGGTTTGGATCCGCTGAACCAGTTGCGTACGGCCCGTGGTCTGACAGCCCTTACGGCGGATGATGTGAAGGATGATGTTACGTTGCTTGACGGCACGAAGATATCTGGACTTTTCAATGCTATTCAGGAAGAGCGCGGCCGCGAGATGCTTGCCGAGGGTACGCGTCTTTTCGACCTGAAGCGCTGGGGACAAGGTTTCAAACGTGATATCAATGCCAAACTTGCTCCTTTGGTTGACCAGGTGTCTTATTTGCAGACTATGAAACAGACTGCTGGTAGCCCGAAGTTCGTATGGCCTATTCCGAATAGCGAGCTGACGCAGAACCCGAATTTCGGTAGCCAGAACCAGGGATATTTGTAATAGATATCTTTGATCTGACAAGATATGTGAAGGATCGACCCGTTACGGGTCGATCCTTTTTATTTTGCGATCATATTGAAAATGGAGTGGTATGGATTCTCCTTTTTCGTTGAGAGGTTCAGCTTCTCTTTTCTGACGCGGTTTGGAAATGGATTCGGGATTCCGGATATACTGTCGCAGGAGGATTTTCGGACCTTGCAGTCTGATGCAAATAATCCGGAATAATGCAATATGCTTGTTTTTTCTTGGTGATAAGTGGGCTTTATCGGTCGGGATATTTTTGTCAATGTGGTGCGTGTCCCGGGGTGTTTGGGAAAGCGGTGATATTTATGTGTTCGTTCGTAGCACACTTCCGGATTTTGTTGCCGGGCACGAGCGATGCCGGTGGTGTTGTCTTTTCTCTCTTTTGGGTATAGGGAAAAGGGAGGGGAGGATCCGCAAAACAGTGTGTCGGAGGCGGGATTCAGGCTTTTCCCTTGCTTCGGGTAAGGCCCTGCGGCAGGGCGAGCGATAGCCGTGAGAAGCTGACGACGGAACCGGCCAGGGCAAACCCTCCGGCAAGCAACAGGGCGATATGGCAGCCGTTTTCCGGGTCGATATGGAACAGCAGGGCTACCAGAGCCGCTCCGGTCGTCTGTCCCGTGAGCCGGGCTGTTGCCAGCATACCGCTGGCGCTTCCGCTTCGCTCGGGCGGTGCGGAGGCGATCAGGATGCTGTTGTTGGGAGATTGGAACAGGCCGAATCCGAGGCCGCAGAGCAGGAGTCGCCAGACGATGTCGGCGACGTGGGGTTGCTCGGGCAGAAAAGCCAGCAGAACTACGCCCGCCGCCATGATAAGCAGTCCTACGCCGCCCATGGCTCCTGCGTGGATCCGTTCGACCAGCAAGCCGGCGATCGGAGCCACGACCATAATGATAGCGGGCCAGGCAGTGAGGATCAGGCCCGTATGTACTTCTGTATATCCGAATGTCTTTTGCAGGTAGAAGGGAAGCGCGACCATAGCGAGCATCTGGGCGATGAACGAGCAGATCGAGGTGATCACCGAAACGGAGAAGATCGGGATGCGCAGCAGGTCGAAGGGGAGGATCGGATAGGGTTTGTGGAGCTGGCTGCGCACGAACAGTGTGCCGATGAGGACCAGCAGGATGACGCTTATTCCGATATAGCTGGGTTTGAGGCCGTGCGAGTAACCTTCGATCGAAGCGATCAGCAATCCGAAGGTGAGGGCGTTCATCAACCCGTCCCGCCAGTCGAAGTGGCGGCCCCGGATGCGTACCGGGTTTTTAGGCAGGAATCGGTAGCTCAACAAACACGCGATGAGTCCGATCGGGATGTTGATAGCGAAAAGCCAGGGCCAGGTGGCGATGGAGAGAATACCCGAAGCCAACGTAGGGCCGGCCACCGAGGAAACGGCTACGACCGTAGCATTCACGCCCATTCCGCGTCCCAGGTGCCGGCGGGGGTATATCAGGCGGATCAGTGTGGTATTGACGCTCGTGATGGCTGCCGCCCCGAATCCCTGGCAGACGCGGGCCGTGACCAGCGTGGCGAGAGAGTCGGACAACGTGCAGCCCAGTGAGGCGACGATGAAGATACCCAGTCCCCCGATGTAGATTTTACGGTAGCCGATCACGTCGCCCAATGCTGAAAACGAGAGCAGGGAAACCACGATGGCTAACTGATAGGCATTGACGATCCAGATCGAATTGGCCGACGAGATGCCCAGCATACGGGCCATAGTCGGCAGAGCGACGTTGGCGATGGCTCCGTCTATGACCGAGAGCGATACGCCGAAAGCTACGGCGAGGATGCCCCAGAATCGGGTCGGCATGGGAAGGCCGTCCCACTCCCTGTTGCCGGCCAGACGGGGTGCTGCACCCTGTATCGGAATTTGTCGCAGACCTGCTTTCATCGTAAAAGAATCCTCTTGCAAAGGTGCGGAAAAAGCCGCGTGCAAGGTAAATTTATCGGCATTTTGCCGGGCGAAGTACCTAAAGCGGAGGCAAAGGTACGAATAAATACGGTCGGATGGACCGTCCGTCGGCATTTTCGGGTGTCTGGAAGCAGCCGGATATTTGTGGGAGAAAACGACCGGTTCGACGTTTTGCGGGGCAGGATGTGCCGGTCAGAGGATTTTCTGGAATGCGATGCGAGGATCTCCGGCGTAATGTATTTCTCCGCAGCGGACGAAGCCGAATTTGGCCAGCAGGCGGAGCATGCAACGGTTGTCGAAGTTGGTGTCTATCCGGAAGCTGCCTGTGCCGCGCTCCCGGGCCAATGTCATGGTGCGGCGCATGAATTCGGTCGCTATGCCCTGTCCTTTGACCTCCTGTGCGACGGCCAGACGGTGCAGGACGACGTATGGGGCTTGGTCGAGCCACGTGCCGTCGATTTCGGCATAGGCCGGTTCGCCGTCGAAGACGACAGCCCCGTAAGCGACGACGAGTCCTGTGTGAGTACATAGTACGTGGCCGTATCCGCGGTCGATGTCGTCCGTTATATGTGCCGCCGCCGGGTAGCCGTTCTGCCATTGGCGACTTCCCCGCAGGCGCATCTGCGCCTGGGCCTGGCGGATGATCGTGCAGATACGCTCCAGATCGTCGGGAAGTGTCGGGCGGAAGAGCAGACTGTCTGTCTGAAGGACGGTTGTCGTTGCGTTCATCGTCTTGCGAAAAATTTTTAGGAAGGGACGGGCAGTTCGGTCGTGCAGGGTGCGGGACGGAAACCGCCGGATTTATTCCGCCGTAACGAACATCCGGCCGAAGTCGAAGACGATGCGGTCGAACTTTTCGAAAAGGTCCATTCCGAGCGAACCGAAATAGGGTTGTTCGGATGCGGGGCCGAAGTCGGCTGTGACAGTCACCTTTTTCAGGGTGCGGGAGCCGTCGCCGATCGTGAAGGTTATATTCTTCAGGTCGTAACCCGTACCTCGCAAAATTCCGCCGAAACCTCCTGCGGCCGTTTCCCGCTTTTTCCCGCTGCGGTCGATCTCTTCGCGGTGCAGGGTGTAGTAGTTCGGCGAAAGTCCCGTGCGGGAGTTGCCCGTGTCGAAGACCATCGGGACGGTGTCTTTTCCGGCGACCAGCGTGTTGAGAATATATTGTCCCGAGGAGGTGTCGTGCATCAGGTTTCGCCCGCTTGCAGGTGTCGGTTCCGGAGTGGCGGGTAGGAGGAAAAAGCCCTCTTTGGGGCGAAGCTCGATCTGGCCGGCCAGACGCATGAAGTCGGTGCCGAGGACGGCTTCGATATGGCCGATTTGGTCCGAAGCCTCGTCGTTGTCGAAGACCATGAAGTAGGGGTGGCGGATCGTGACCGGTCCGATCTGCATGGAGTCGGTCGTGGCGAATTTCACGAATCCGTTGCCGCCGATACCGCTCACGGGAATCGAATCGCAGATGATTTCGAGGTCGTGGCGCTTGGCGAATTCCGCCGAAACGAAGCTGGCGCCGCTGCAACCCGTGTCGAAGATGAAGCGCTCGGTGCGGCCGCCGATCGTTATGTCGGTATAGAAGTTATGGACCTTTTTGTCCGTGCCGTCCAGCGGGCTTTTGACCGTTTCGCTTCCGACGGTCAGCGGCAGCCGGATTTCGCCGTCGGGTTTCGTGAGCGACGTGCGCGGATGTCGGGCCATGGTTTGGAACCACCGTTGGGTCGCCAGGGTCGAAGCCCTCTCTTCCTCGCTCTGTCCGGCAGCGAACTGGGTGAGCAGGTCGGCCGCCTGTTCGTAGGCGCCCAGCTCCTGCAGGTTGCCGATAAGCATGGAGAGGAGCCAGCCGAGCATCGAGCCTTCGGGATCGGCGAAGAGTTCCTGTTGGTAGTCGTTGAGCAGCGTTCCGATGGCATTGCAGCTCTCCGGCAGCCGGTTGAAATGACTGCCCAGAGAGGCTTCGCAGAGCAGCCGGACGAAGGGCGACAGTTCGTCGCGGATCTCCGGGTAGCATGCTTCGAGCCGGAACCACTCCTGGGCGTTGATCAGAGCGGCGGCCTGTTCGTCGGCTGTCGGTACGGCAGGCTGTTCCTCTGCCGACAGGGGCAGGGTGAAAACGAGGAAGAGGGCGAGCAGCAGTTTTTTCATAGCGTCTTAATGGTTGGTATCGGTTTTTCCGGTCAGCGTCCGCAGGTCGTTGCCCGAAGGGTTTTGGAAAACGCGCAGGTCGAATTCGGGGATGACGGCCAGCACGTGATCGAATACGTCGGCCTGAATGCCTTCGTACGGGACCCAGTCCACCGTGTCGGTGAAGAAGTAAAGCTCCATCGGGAGGCCTTGTTCGGTGGGTTGCAGTTGCCGGACGAGTACCATCATGTTTTGATTGACCCGTTCGTTCTGCCTGAGATAGAGGTTCAGGTAGTTTCGGAAGACTCCGATGTTGGTTTGGTGCAGTCCGTTGATTTTGTCTTCACCGGAGGGGATGTCGTGTTGCCGGTTATACTCCTCGACCCGCTGCTGGGTCCGGGCGATGTAATCTTTCAGCAGGTCGATGCGCTTGTATCGCTCCAGCATTTCGGGTGTGCAGAAACGGATGCTGGTCATGTCGATATTGATCGAGCGCTTGACGCGGCGCCCTCCCGAGGAACGCATTCCTTCCCAGTTTTGGAACGAGTCGCTCACCAGCAGGTAGGGCGGGAGGGTGACGATCGTGTTGTCCCAGTTGCGGACTTTGACCGTGTTGAGCGTGACCTCCTCCACCGTGCCGTCGGCGCCGTACTTGGGCATGCTGATCCAGTCGCCGACTTTGAGCATGTTGTTGGCCGACAGTTGGATGCCCGATACGAAACCCAGGATGCTGTCGCGGAAGACCAGCATGAAGATCGCGGCCGAAGCGCCCAGACCGGTGAGGAACATCGCCGGAGAGCGGTCGAGAAGAATCGAGAAGACGAGGATGACGGCGACCAGGAAGGCGATGACCTGTCCGGTCTGCATCAAGCCCTTCAGCGGCTTGCCTTTCCACTCCTCCCGGCGGCCCATCAGTTGAAATATGGCTTCCAGCAGGGAATTGACGAAGCGCAGGACGGCGATGACGATCGCTATCTGTACCAGCCGCGTGATCAGGACGACGAGGCCGTTTTGATCGGGAAAGGCGATGGGCAGCATCACCACCACCAGGATCGGGGTGACGATGTGGCACAGCCGCCGCAGGACTTTGTCGTCGAAGATGATGTCGTCCCACGTGACTTTGGTCTGCTTGACGACGCGTCGCACGACCTGCAACAACAGCAGGCGGATCAGGAAGTCCAGCCCTACGCCGATGGCGACGATGATGGCCAGGATGACCCATTGGTCGATGCCGCGGGCGCTGTCCGCAGAGATTCCGATGTAAACGAGCAGTTGGTCGATCCAACTCCGGATGGTTTGTTGCAGCATAAATTCTTCGGTTCCGTTTTTCCAAGACAGGGAAAGGTGAGAGCAATCGTGCGGGACTTGCACGCGAAGATTGTCGAACCGCTTCCGATCTTTTGCAAAGATAGTGAAAGTCGAGAAGAAAACGGGAGCTTACTCTCAGTTTTCCGAGGCGTATCCTATCTTCTGCAAAAATAATGGAAGGCAAGCGGCCGGCCAAACTTAACTTTCTGTTTTCCTCCTCTTTGCATGGCAGAGTTCACGAGTGTATTCGGCGCATGCTTCGAGCGTCGGTCGTTTGGGCTTGTCCGAAACGTACTCTTATTCTTCATACAAAGATAAGGAAAAGTTGGATTTGCCGTTCGTCTTGTGCCGTACTTTATTGAATGCGGAGAGGAACGCTTCGGCGAAGACAGGGAGCGAATCTGGTCTGTATCCGATTTTCGCCGTCTTTACGGAAGATAAGCGTAGGTTCGTGCAAATTTGATTCAGCCCTCGGTTTTCACTATATTTGTACTCCTAAATACGATGAAAATGAAACCCTTGTTTATTTGCTATCCCCGTTGCAGCACTTGTCAGAAAGCGCTTAAATGGTTGCAGGAGCGCGGGATCGAAGTCGAAGTGCGCGATATCGTGCAGCAGAATCCCTCCGAAGCGGAGCTCGAAGAGTGGATCGATCGCAGCGGTCTTGCGGTCAATAGATTTTTCAATACCAGCGGTCTGCGTTATAAGGCGCTCAACTTGAAAGAAAAGGTCCGCACGGCTCCGCGTGAAGAGCTGATCCGCGTGCTTTCGACCGACGGTATGTTGGTGAAACGGCCTTTGCTGATCGCTTCCGACAAGATTTTGGTCGGATTCCGCGAGCCGGAGTGGGCCGCAGCCTTGTCGGAAAAAAGATAGGCGTTTCCGGCTGTACCGAAATAGGAAGCGGACGGAAATTTTCCGTCCGCAGGGGCTATTTTTTCATTTTGTCGGGTTGTCGCTCCCGTTTGATTCTCTTTTTGCGGCGGACCGACCAGCCGAAATAGCCCAGCATACGACCCAGTGCGAAGTATTCGCCGTGCGAATAGACGATGGGGCGGGCTTTCTGCAACTCCAGTTTACCCGTTTCGGGGTCGATGTAGCGGCTGTCGGCCTGGATATTCACCACTTCGGCCAGGAATAGGTCGTGCGATCCCAGCGGTAGGATCTGTCGTACGCGGCATTCGATCGACAGGGGAGCTTCGGCTACGACGGGAGCCTTGACGACGGTCGCCGGAGCCGGAGTAAGTCCCGTTTCCCGAAATTTGTCGTGGTCGCGGCCGGAACGTACGCCGCACCAGTCCGTAGCGCGTGCCAGCTCTTCGGTGGTGAGGTTGATGACGAATTCACCCGTGCGGCGGATGATGTCGTAGGAGTGCCGCTCCGGGCGGACCGAGATGTAGCACATGGGGGGATTGGTGCAGACCGTACCCGTCCAGGCGACGGTCAGCAGGTTATATTCGTCGGGGGTGGCGCCGCAACTGACCAGTACGGCCGGCAGCGGGTAGATCAGCGTTCCCGGTTTCCAGTTTTCTTTCATTGTTTTCGGAGGAATCTTGCGTGATGTCCCCTGCAAAAGTAATCATTATTTCACAAAGCTTCCGGACTGTTTTCCGACTTTGTTCCGCCGATGAACGAACGGTACCGTGCGACGGCGGCATCCAGTGCTTTGGGGACGGCATCTACCCATAAGGTCGTTTGTATGGTGACGTTCCCTCGTCCTGCGGTTCGTTTCCAATTGCCGACGATCTGTCCGTCGCAAAGGATAACCGGTTGGAAAATTCCGTGGGAGTTGAAGGCTTTGGAGGTGTGCTCTTTTGCAAGGACGTCCGAACGGTCCTTGTAGCCGATCAGGTATTGGTCGTAGGCGGGCAGCAGATGCGTCGTGTCGCACGGAGCGGCTGCCGCAGCGTTGCGGAATACGAAAAATTCCCTGTCGCCGAAATGTTCGGTCGTGAGTTCTTCGGCGATGCTCGCCACGGCGCGGCGGGCTTCGGTCGCGGTGAGTCCCGACCACCAGGTGAAATCGGCGAGCGTGGCGGGGGAGTGGCTGCGGAAATAGATTCGGGCCAGCCGAGCCAATGCCTCTTCACGGGAAGGTTCTTCGCCGCGCGGAGCCCGTTCGTCGAGAAGGGCGTAGGTCGTAGTGCCTTTCTTGTCGGCGCCGCTGCAGACGATGCCGTCCGTTTCGGCCCGCATCAGCAGATGCCGCAGCGCATATTGCGAGAGCGGAATGCCCCGCTGATTCAGCGCTTCTCCGATTTCCTCTTTCGTCCGGTGTTTGTTCCCTTCCAGCGTCTTTTGCAGCAGGTTCATGTAGCGGTGAATCGATTTGGAGTCGAGAGCGGCGTCTGTGCCCCGGGCGTAGGAGTCGTTGGCGGCACGGATGCGGTCGGCAGTGAGCGAGAGCATCCAGCGCAGGTCTTTCGAAGAAACGAAATGCCACGTCGGACGCAACAGGTGCGTGCGCAGGATGTCGCCCCTGTTCAGGGCGGCTTCGATCTGTGTGGCATCGGTCGATGCGCTGCGGCAGCCGACGGCCCATTTGGCCATGCGGTAGTCTTGGGCTTGTACGGCTCCCATCCACTCCACGACTTGTTGCGGGGAGTCGAAAGGCGGCCGAACTAATAACTGGTTTTGCAGTCGTAGTATGATGAGAGCCAGCATTGCGATTTCGTTTTATACCTCTCCGGCCGTGGAAAAATCGGAGCGGATTCTATGATTAAAATATATTGATTAAAATATATTGATTCGATTTTTACGCCACAAAGGTACTAAATTGCATTCACGGTGGAGGATGTTCCGTACTTTTCTGTCGAATCGATTGGGATTCAATTATAAAATAGGTATGGGAATCGGCAGACAGGTTGATCGAAGAAAGGTTTTGACCGAAAACAGATTAAATCGGATATTTTTTGTTCTTTTTGTCGTTATTGTAATTTCAAAACGGGAACAAAATTTGTCTTTTCCGGAGTAATTATTTAATTTGGTTTCCGAAAGTAGAAGTTTGTTTTTAGGATATTTCTTAGAGGAAAGGTTAAATAAAAATTCTGTCGTATGAAAAATCTTTATTTTTTAGTATTGTGTTGCCTGTTGGGGTTTGTGACAGGTTGTAGCGATGACGACACTGCGACTGCATTGTTGCAGATCACCCCTTCGACCGACCTGGTTTTCGAGGCTGTCGGCGGTACTAAGACAATTGAGGTTAAGACCGACCAGACGACATGGTCGGTGGAATCGAATCAGACATGGTGTAAAGTCGAAAAGTCGGACGGCACTCATTTCACGGTGACGGCCGAGGAGAATACGGCTTCGGAACCGATGCCCCAGGCGGCGGTGACGGTGACGGCCGGTACGGCCCAGGTGGTATTGAAGGTCGATCAGAAAGGGACGGCTACCCCCCCCCTGGCAGGAACTACATTTGAAATTACGCTCGGTGAGCCGACTCCGACCGGAGTGAATATGAAAGTGGGGCCTTCGGACAACGATGCGGTTTACTATTACGACGTTCTTTCCAAGCAGATCCTCGATCAGCATCATTCGGGCGATCTGGCCGTGTATATGAAAAACGCGATGGCCGAAGCGGTCAAGAATTACGGATCGGTCGAAGAGGCACTCAAAAAGCTGGGATCTCAAGGCGAATCGAACTATGCATTCGAGGGGTTGGATCCGAATACCGATTACCTGGCTTTTGCGGCAGGGCTGGATGCAGCGGGCGAAGTGAATACCAAAATCGAGAGTAAGACTTTCAAAACCAAGGAGCTGGCTGCGGGAGCTACTTTTGAGGTGAAGTTCACCTGTTATTATAACGGAGCGGACTTTACGATTACTCCGTCCGATCTCGAGTTTCCGTATTATTCGGCCATCCGTCCGGCGTTCCGCTACCAGGGGCTCGACGACGATGCTTTGCTTGAGACGATTATAGCGGAGGACAGCTTCATGCTCGATTTTATGGCTGCCCCCGGCGTATATGAATACGAGAACGAAGGAGTTTATCGGCCCGATACCGAATATTGGGTGCTGATCTTCGGTTGGGCAGCCGGTGCTCCGACCACTTCGATTCAGAAATTCCCGTTCCGCACGAGCAAACCCAATATCGATCCGGCGGCGTGCCAGTTCACGGTGACCCATTCCGACCTTACTTCGCGCGGAATGAATATATCGATCGAGCCTTCGGACGATACGGTACCTTATATGTTCGATCTGATCTCCGAGGCCGATTACGAGCAGTACAAGGCCGATATGAAGGCTTACGTGACCGAGTACGTGGGGCAGGACATCGACAATCTCGATAACAACCGGGTGTGCGGCCAGTCGGGTTACAGCTATACGAAGGTGCTCGAACCGGGAACGAAATATTATGTATGGGTGGCCAGCATCGACGAATTCGGCAAGCCTCAAGCGGATGTTTATATCTCCGATCCTATTACGACGCTGCCTAAAGCCGTGAGCAATGCGACGGTAACGGCGACTATCGACAAATACTTCAACGGCGACGACCTCTATGCACTCGATAACGAGAAGTACGCGGATTGCCAGGGGCAGGCCTATGTCATGGTGACTTTTGCGGCCGAGAATGCGAAGGAGTGGTACGGAACGATGGTCGCTGAGGATCCGAACGATCCGACCAGTGCGATTTCCGACGACGAGGTTATCGAAACGTTATTGGTCGGCGGTACGTGGTGTCCTACCGGCAAGCTCTACCTGTGCAAATGGGATACGGAGCATACGATTCTGGCCGTAGGTGTCGCTGCGGACGAGAATCCGGGCGTACTGTTGCGCCAGAGCCATACCTTCACCAAGGCGGGCGCGGCTCCCGTTTCCGAGTTCGTGGCACCTGAATCCCAGGGCGTGCGTACCGGGACAATGAAAATCGCTCCGCATGTGGCTTCAGTCAGGAATTACAAGTAACAAATGATAAACCGGATGAAATAGTTCCGGTTGGGGTTAATAAAAGTTAAATGGTGGGAAAAGCGGGCACGTGATGTCTCCGCTTTTTCTTATTGATATTAGAAATCCGCCGGTTTTTCAATCGCTATCCGATCGCCTGTCGCCGGATGGCGGAATTCGATCCGTTCGGCGTGCAGGAACAGCCGATCGGCGGTTGTCCCGTACAGTCGGTCGCCCAGGATCGGAGCGTCGAGTCCTGCTGGATGGGCTGCATGGACGCGCAACTGGTGCGTGCGGCCGGTCAGCGGGTAGAAGGCGATGCGGGTGCGGCCGTTCCGGAATTCCAACACTTCGTACTCCGTGATCGCCGGTTTTCCGTGCAGGGGATCGACCGCCTGTCGGGGACGGTCGTGGAGGTCCGGTCGCAGGGGGAGTTCGATACGTCCTTTCGGCGGGGTTATCCGCCCCTCCAGCAGGGCGATGTAGCGTTTTCGGACGGTCCGGTGTTTGAATTGGGCCTGGAGCTCCTGGTGCGCTTCTTTGGTCAGGGCGAGCAGCAGCACACCCGAGGTGTCCATATCGAGGCGGTGGACTACGAGCGGTCCCGTAGCTGCGGGATAACGCTCCCGAGCCCAGTCGAGGACCGACGGAGCTTCCGATTTTCCGGGGACGGAGAGCATCCCGGCAGGTTTGAAGACGGCGGCTATCCAGCGATCTTCGTACAGAAGTTCCGGGGCGGCCTGAGGGCAGGCGCGATCGGGTTCGGGCTCGACGTCGAGTCCCCGAAGCATGTGGGCGAGAATCGGGCCGCATTTGCCTCGGCAGGCGGGATAGTAGTGTCCGTGACGGCGGATTTCGCCCTTCGGCGAGGCTCCCCACCAGAATTCGGCGATCGCCAGCGGTGTAAGCCGGTGTTCGAAAGCGTATTGCAGCAGTTTGGGGGCCGCACACTCCCCTGCACCGGCCGGGGGTGTACCCTGCGGAGTCGGTGCGAATATTTCCGCCAGATCGCGTATCTCTCCGAGGGCGTTGAGCAGACGGAACTTGCGAAATAGTTTTGCCTGAAGAGCCGCAGAACGGGCCTTACGCTCGCAGCGCAGGGATTCGATTCGTTCCGCGATGGAGGTTCGTTGCGCGTGAAGCGATGCGATCCGATTTTTCCAACTCTGTTTCAACCGGTGCAGCTCCGCTTTTTCGTATTGGCTTTCCCGGACTAAAGCCGTCTGCGTATTTTCGTCCGGGTGCTCCCTGCGTCGGGCTTCTCGGGCGGTTTTTGCGATTCGCATCCGGGCTTTTGCGGCTGCGATTTCCCGGGCGGCTTCTGTTTCCGTTTCTTCTATGGTTCGGAGAAGTCCCCTGTAGCGGACATCCGTTTCGAGGGTTTCGATTTGCCGGTTCAGGTCCGAAATGGCGGCCTCTTCGGTGCGGAAGAGATCACCGGGCCGCAACATGTCGTAGATGGGCGGGACGAAATATTCGTGGCTGTTGCTGCCGGCCAGATTACCTGAAAATGCGGTCAGAAAGCCTACAGTTCCGGCTGAATCCTTCACGACCAGCACCCCGAACATTTTACCCGCAGAGAGTTCTTCGGTCCACTCTTTCCGTTCGCACAAGTAGGCTTGCAGCTCCCGGGCCGCTAATTCGCACAGCGGATGTGGAGTGTAGTGGAATGGGTTGTTGAGCCGCGTCGGAAGCGAGAACGAAGCGATGGAGTGTCGGAAACGATGCAACATGGGGACTGTCTGCGGATTCGGGTAGTCGGACCGAAATAATATTTCGGGAAAAATGGCCGGAGTCGTTTGCTGCGACTTCGGAGTAGTTTGTTATCGTTCCGTTTCGGAGTCGATCGGCAGGGAGCCGATCGGTTTTGTGACGATACTATCGACCACGAATTTCGAGAATCCCCGCCAGGGAAGCGCTCCGAAATACTCCTTGTAGTGGAGTTCGATGTTTTTGCCGCCCAGCAGCATCAGCTTGCGGGCGAGCGCTTCGTTTTCGACGGAAAATTCGAATTCGTAGGATTGGATCGTACCGGCCGTTTTGGACCGTATGCCGGATTGGATCAGCTTGCCTTCGTAGGTTTTGAAGACGAGCCCTTTATAGACGACATAGTTCAACTCTCCGCTTTTGACGCCCTCGCCGAAGACGAAGAAGAAGCGGATGTAGAGGAATGCGGTCAGGGCGACGATAAGTAATACGGTGAAGACGATCCAGCGTTTTTTCATGCTTGCGGCGATTTGTTCCGATGCAAAAATAATCATTTAATCCGATTCCGGTCTTCCCTTCGTATTTTTTCCGGGAACCGGAGCGGAAGGCCGGGAAACGCTTGCGGGGGCGAATCGTCTGTCCGGCGGCATAGTCCGGGGTGCTATTCCTGCCGACCGTTTTGCTGCAAATACACAATGTTATAAAAAAAGAGTTGCATTGCTGCAACTCTCTCTCATTCTGTGGTGCCACCGGGAATCGAACCAGGGACACAAGGATTTTCAGTCCTTTGCTCTACCATCTGAGCTATGGCACCATCATCGACTGAAACTCGTGTGGGTTTCGAATCGTGGTGCAAAGATAGATATTATTTCCTGAAAACCAAAAAAACGACCGAATATTTTCCATCTCAGACTTTCATTTCAGGAACGGCAGGCCGGAATATCGGAAAATTTTTCCGGCCAGGATACCGGAAATTCTGGATTTTGGTTATTTTTGTAAAAACCGTAAAGATTATGAAAACAAGCAGTTTGATGATGTGTGCGCTGGTTGCATTGACAGCCTGCGGTACCGGAGTGAAGCAGAGTGTCCGTACGCCCGTCGAAATGGGAGAACGGATCGAATTGAAGACGCCGGATCCCAAGATGGGACTGACTATCAACGAAGCGCTTGCGGCGCGTAGTTCGTCGCGCGATTTTTCGCCGGAGATGCTCTCTCTGGAGGAACTTTCGGGTGTACTGTGGGCTGCTGCCGGGGTAAACCGGGAGGATGGGCATCTTACCGCGCCTTCGGCTATGGCGCTCTATCCCATTCGGGTCTATGCTTTCCTGCCTGAAGGTGTGTATCGTTACGATTCGAAAGCGAATGTATTGAACCGGGTCGTCGAAGGAGATCGTCGGGAGCTTACCGCGATGCAGGATTTCGCTTACACTGCGCCGCTCAATTTGGTGTATGTGGCCGATTACAGCGTTTATGCGGAGCGGAATCAGCCGGTGGACCGCATCCGTTTCTGGTGCGCGGCCGATGCAGGCGGATATACGGAGAACGTGAACCTCTATGCCGCCGGAAACGGTCTGAAGACCATTACACGGGGCAGCTTCAAGGAAGAGGCGCTGTTGGAGTTGCTGGGGCTCGATCCCGCACAATACTGTGTGATTCTCGCTCAGACGGTTGGCCGGTAGTATTTTCGGAAAGAGTATCGGCGAGGAGTTCCCGGAAACGGGAGGCTCCTCGCTGCGTTTTGTCAGGAGCGAACAGACTGCAGGTCCGGTACCGGGTGGATTTTTCGGACGAACCGTGCTATCGTCGCTTTTTCCTGACAAATGAAAGGGGAATTTTCGTATCTTTGACTTCATTTTGGATACTCCGTCTGGGCAAAATGCAAATAAAATTTGCTTTTGCACTCGGCTTATTCGTATCTTTGCCGTGGAAAATTTTCGTATGGGCGGCCAGCTGTTCGGCGTAGTTCGAAAAATTCGGCATTACGTTCGATGTGCGCTGTCTTTGTATTGTAAATAACGACGATTTTATGCTTTCAAAACCCGAACGGGAGCAGATAATTGCTCTGATAAAACGAGAGGTCGTTCCGGCGATCGGCTGCACGGAACCCATTGCCGTTGCGTTGTGCGTGGCCAAGGCCCGCGAGATACTGGGGACGGAACCGGAAAAGGTTTCGGCCCGGTTGAGTGCCAACATACTGAAAAATGCGATGGGAGTGGGAATTCCCGGAACGGGCATGATCGGATTGCCGATCGCGATCGCTTTGGGCGCTTTGGTCGGACGGTCGGAGTATCAGCTCGAAGTGCTGAAGGATTCGGATGCGAAGGCCGTCGAACGGGGTAAGCGCTTTATCGAGCAGGGGCGGATCGACATCTCCCTGAAAGAGGGCATTACCGAGAAACTCTATATCGAGATCGAAGTTTCGGGCGGCGGACACTCCGCTGTGGCGATCATCGCCGGCGGGCATACGAATTTCGTCTTCATTTCACGGGACGGCGAAACGCTTCAGGAGAGTCGTCGTACCTCCGGCAGCGAACAGGAGGCGCAGGGCGTCGAACTCAACCTGCGCAAAGTGTTTGACTTCGCCATGACCACACCGCTGGATGAAATCCGCTTCATTCTGGAAGCCAAGCGATTGAATAAGGCTGCGGCAGAGGATTCGTTCAAGAACAACTACGGGCATTGCGTGGGAAATACTTTGCGCCATGCTCCCGAATTGCGGATTATCGGGGATTGTGCCCTCTCCCGCATTCTCTCCTATACTTGCGCGGCCTGCGACGCCCGCATGGCGGGAGCCATGGTTCCGGTGATGAGTAATTCGGGCAGCGGCAACCAGGGCATCGCGACTACGTTGCCTGTGGTCGTTTATGCCGAGGAGATCAAGGCGGACGAGGAACATCTGGTGCGTGCGCTCGTTTTGAGCCATCTGACCGCTATCTATATCAAGCAGAGCCTGGGACGTCTTTCGGCCTTGTGCGGTTGTGTCGTGGCGGCGACCGGTTCGAGTTGCGGCATCACCTACCTGATGGGCGGCGGGTACGAGGCCGTTTCCTTTGCCGTGAAGAATATGATCGCCAACCTGACGGGTATGATGTGCGACGGTGCGAAGCCGAGCTGTTCGCTCAAGTTGATGACGGGAGTTTCGACGGCTGTGCTTTCGGCGATGCTGGCTATGGAGAACCATTCGGTTTCGTCGGTCGAGGGCATTATCGACGACGATGTCGATAAGTCGATCCGCAACCTGACGCTGATCGGACGGGACGGCATGAACGAAACGGATCATCTGATCCTGAAGATCATGACTTCGAAATAGCCCCCTCGAAAAATAACAAGCGTGCCTGCCTTGCGGCCGGTGCGCTTTTTTTGTACAGAAAGTAAAGACGGTGCGGAGCGTTTATCCGTTCGATCGGAATATGTGCGGAACAGGGCGAATCCCGAAACCGGTATTGTCGGGAAAGGGGTGCGGAACGACCGGTCTGAACGAAGAACCTATTCCGGTTTTCCGAAAACGGTATGCAGGACGATGTTCGTCGCCCCTTGGTGGGCCGTCGTGTAGTCTTTGGCGATGCGGCTGCATTGTTGAAGCAGATGCTCGTCGTCGCGCAAGGGGGTGAACCAGGTTTTCAATTCTTCGTATGAGTGGATGGGCGTTGCCGCTCCGAGCGTTACCAGGTCGCGGGCTTCCTTGAATTTTTCGTAGTTGGGGCCGAAAGCGATCGGCAGACCGAACGTGGCGGCTTCGAGCGTGTTGTGGATGCCTACGCCGAATCCGCCGCCGATATAACCCCATTCGGCATAGCCGTAGGCCGAGGAGAGAATACCTACCGTATCGAGAACGAGCAGTTGTTTGCCATCGAACGATGTTTCGGCGGTGCATTGCGTATAGCGGACAGCTCCTCCGAGGGTTTCAGCGAGCAGGCGGTTGATGCGGCTTTCGTCCATTTCGTGAGGTGCCACGATGAATTTGACCGAGGGGTTATCGTTTATCAGGCGGATCAGAAGGTCTTCGTCCGGTCCCCAGGTCGAGCCGGCGATCAACAGACGGGTGCCGCCTTTGAACCGTTCGATGAGGTCGATTTTTTTCGCCGCAGCCGCAATTTCGGCAACCCGATCGAAGCGGGTGTCACCGGCGACTACGACGTTGTCGAAGCCCAGTTCTGCCAGTAATTTTTTGGAATCGTTGTTCTGAACGAAGATCGTGTCGAAACTTTCGAGTGCCATGCGCCAATAGCCTCCGTAGGGGCGGAAGAAGATCGAGTTGCGGCGGAAGATGGCCGATACGATGTAGCTGCGGATCGAGCGGCGGCGCAGCTCGGTGAGCAGGTTGATCCAGAATTCGTATTTGACGAAGATGGCGATTTCGGGGTGGGCGATGTCCAGAAAACGGCGGGCTTTGCGCGGTGTGTCGATCGGCAGGTAGAAGATGTAGTCGGCCTGATCGTAATTTTTGCGGATTTCGTAGCCCGAAGGGGAGAAGAACGTGAGCAGGATTTTGTATTCGGGATGTTCCTTGCGGATCTTTTCGATCAGGGGTCGGCCCTGTTCGAATTCGCCCAGGGAGGCGGCATGTATCCAGATAATGCGAGCCGAGGGGTCGATGCTCTCTTTCATGCGGCGGAAGAGTCCTTTCCGGCCGTCGATCCAGAGTTTCGCCTTTCGGTGCCAGGGTGAGGCCAATGCAATGGCCCAAACGTAGAGTACCAGCCCTAAATTATAGATCCACATCCGCTTTCGTTTTGTGCGTCTTTATATCGCGGATGCAAAGATAAGATAAATTGTCAGAACTGCCAAATTACCAGTGGAGTTCGATGGCGTCTTCGATGTAGCGCACCTCCGGTGTGCCTGCGGGGGCGGTTTCGACTGCGATCAGGTCGAATTGCACCTCTCCTGCGAACGGATTTTCTGTCAGATAAGCATTCGCTGCCCGGACGAGTGCCCGGCGCTTGTGCGAGTCGAGCGCCTGTTCCGGCGGGGTGAGGCCGTCCCGCCGGCGTGTCTTGACCTCGATGAAGTGGAGGGTGTCTTTTCTGGCAGCGACGATGTCCAGCTCGTAATGTCCTTGCCGCCAGTTGCGGTGGAGCAGGGTGAATCCGTGGTCGAGGAGCCACCGGGCGGCGGCCTCTTCGCCCAGCCGCCCGGTATGCTGTGTTGTGGTCATCGGTTCGTCGGAGAAAGCTGTCCTGTTTTTTCGAAATATTTTTTCATGACCAGCAGCGAAATGAACCGTTCCCGGCGACTGTCGTAGAATTGTCGTGCGAAGTCGTTCGCATGGTCGATGATCTGTTGGGCCTGTTCGGGGTGCGCGATGTAGTAATCGATCTTCTCCTCCAGGTCGGAGTAGTCGTCCCTCACTTCGATGTAGTGGTAGCCGGGGCGCAGGCGTCCTTCCATGAACCAGGATTCGTTGCGAGGCCGGGGCATCACGGCGATCGAATTGGTGGACATGACCCACCGGATGTTGCTGGCGATGTCGTTGCCTTCGAACGTCATGATGAACTTCGAATCGAGGTGGGCGTAGAGCGTGATTTGTTTTGCTGTACCTGTTTCCTGGGCACTGTGTCCGCTGCGGGTGTCCGCCGTGTCGATGCGGGGATTGCCCCGGAATGTTTCGATGAAGCGGCGACGCTGCTCGCTGCTCTTGACCGATCCCCGGAAAATCACCCGGTCGGCTTTCTCCGTGAACGGAATTTTGTCGTGCAGCCGGATGTCCAGACGACAGCGGTCCAGATTGAGCAATACGGAGTTGTCTCCTTTGTCGGAACTATCTCCCCCCCCCGGTCGATTTTTCGAGCCTTGATGATCGTCGGATGAGGCAGGTCGAAAACTCCGTCGCCGAAATAGGTCTGCCAACGCAGCGAGTCGTCGAAAAAACGGGTGGTTTGATAGGTGTCGAAAATGTAGGCGCTGTGCCGTCCCCTGAATTTGTGTTCTTTCAGGGGTGTCGCTTCGGTCGAAGAGAGGCGTTCCGTGCCGGTCAGACGGTTGTAGTAATTGACGCGGTCGAGTACGTAGTTCATGTCGTAGCGCTTCTCTCCCTCGCGCAATATCCCCTCCAGCCGGCTGCGCAGGAGCACTTTCGGTACGGCATAACGGGATAGCTGGGCGATGAAGTAGGGCAGCTTGATGTTCTTGCCGCCGTGCAGTCGGTTGAGGGCGGTCATTACTTCCATAGTTGCGGATACGGTTTTTCAGGGTGTGCGGAAAATACGGGGCATACCATATTATAATAAGAACGAAAGGTCGTCCCCGGCTTTTACTTCATAGGGGGTGATACCCTTCTTGAAGATGCGCATCGGACGACTGCCGATGAGTTCGAGCTTGCCGTTTTCGTAGCGCAGCATGCAACCTTCGCGCAGGCCGACGACGTAGCGGCGCGGATTGGCCGTGATGTACTCCAGAATACGCTGTTCGCGGGTTTCTCCGGCGTGACCTTCGGGATTGGCGTCCAGATAGTGGGGATTGATCTGGAACTTGACGGCACCGATCGCCTTGAACGACTCGGGCTCGACGATCGGCATGTCGTTGGTGGTGCAGATCGTCGGACAGCAGACGTTGCTGCCTGCCGACCAGCCGATGTAGGGCGTGCCTGCCTTGATCTTGTTCAGGATGGCTTTCATCAACCCCTGTTCCTGCATTTTTCGGGTCAGGGCGAAGGTGTTGCCGCCGCCGACGCAGATGGCCTGTGCCTCGCGGATCATCCGCCGGGGATCTTTCGAGCGGTGTACGGAGCGTACCTTGATGCCGTATTCCGCAAAACGGGCCTGTACCTTCGCTTCGTATTCGGCGTAGGAGAAAGTGACTCCTGCATAGGGGACGAAAACCACTTCGCGGATGCCTCCGAGGAATTCGTCGATGCGGGGCATCGGGTATTTCAGATAGGGTTCTCCGGCGTTCGTAGAGTTGGAAATTAACAGTAGTTTCATAAAGTGTTGATTTGTATTATGTTATGCGTAATGTGCGGCCGAAGAACGGCAATTTCTTTGGTTGTAATGTCAAAAGTAATAAAAAAAGTGTTACTTTTGCGCAAAATTACCCCGGAAATAAGAAAGAACTATTTCCAAATAATTGTTTAACTAAAAAATTAAAATTATGTCAGAAGTACAGTCAAAAGTTGTCGAGATCATCGTTGACAAATTGGGTGTTAAAGAGTCTGAGGTTACTCCGGAAGCGAGCTTCACCAACCACCTGGGAGCCGATTCACTCGACACCGTTGAGCTGATCATGGAATTTGAGAAGGCTTTCGATATCCAGATCCCTGACGAGGATGCAGAGAAGATCGCTACCGTTGGCGACGCTATCTCTTATATCGAGTCTCACAAGAAATAATTTACGATTTTTTCCAACCGGCAAACCTTAAAGCCTTAAATTTATGACAGAAAGACGAGTAGTCGTGACGGGTATCGGCACCATCAACCCGCTCGGCAATAATGTGGCAGAGTTTTTTTCCAATCTCGAAAAAGGAGTCAGCGGCGCCGCGCCGATTACTCATTTTGATGCCGAGAAATTTAAGACGAAGTTCGCTTGTGAAGTAAAAAATTACGACTGGACCCAGCACTTCGACCGTAAGGAGGTACGCAAGTACGACCTCTTTACCCAGTATGCCCTTATCGCAGCTACGCAGGCTGTCGAGGATTCGGGACTCGATCTCGAGAAGGAGGACCTGGAGCAGATCGGCGTGATCTGGAGTTCCGGCATCGGAGGACTCAAGACGTTCTTCGACGAGTGTTTGGGCTACGCCGCAGGAGACGGAACTCCTCGGTTTAGCCCATTCTTTATTCCGCGTATGATCGCCGACATCGCGGCGGGCTACATCTCCATCAAATATGGTTTCATGGGCCCCAACTATTGTACGGTTTCGGCGTGTGCTTCGTCGAATCACGGTCTGATCGATTCGTTCAACGCCATCCGTTTCGGTGTGGCCGACGTGATGGTCGCCGGCGGTTCGGAAGCTGCCGTCAACGAACCGAGCGTGGGCGGTTTCAACTCCATGCAGGCTCTTTCAACGCGCAACGACGATCCGGTGCACGCTTCGCGTCCGTTCGATAAGGATCGTGACGGTTTCGTCATCGGCGAAGGCGCCGGTGCGCTGATTCTCGAAGAGTACGAGCACGCCAAGGCACGCGGTGCGAAGATTTACTGCGAGATGGTCGGCGGCGGCCGTTCTGCGGACGCATATCATTTTACCGCTCCCCATCCCGAAGGCAAAGGCGCTATGAAATCGATGCGCGATGCGATCAAGGATGCGGGTATCAAACCCGAAGATATCGACTATGTGAACGTACACGGCACTTCGACGCCTGCGGGCGATCTGCCCGAGCTCAAAGCTCTGCACGGCGTGTTGGGCGATCACATCTACGATGTCAATATTTCATCGACCAAATCCATGACGGGGCACTTGTTGGGTGCTGCCGGTGCTGTCGAGGCGCTGGCCTGCATCTTTGCGATCAATAACGGTGTGATTCCCCCAACGATCAACAACGAGAATCTGGATCCCGAGATCGACCCCCGACTCAATCTGACGCTCAACAAGGCGCAGAAGCGCGATGTGAAGTATGCGATGAGCAATACGTTCGGCTTCGGCGGTCATAACTCGACGGTTATTTTCCGTAAGATTTAACACTTTATCCGTGCTGTGTGGAATTTCGTATTACGCGCCGTAAGAAGAAATTACGGGCAGGATAAGGAGTATTACAGAATTGTCGATGAGCTGTTCGGCTTCGTTCCGCACAACATCGAACTTTACAAGCTGGCTTTGATTCACAAGTCAGCTTCTTTAGTTTTAGCCGACGGACGGCAGATCAACAATGAACGGCTCGAGTTTTTGGGCGATGCCGTGATCGAAGCCGTGACATCGGACTATCTTTATATCGAATTTCCCGACCGGCAGGAGGGATTTCTCACGCAACTGCGGTCGAAGATCGTTTCGCGCCAGTCGCTCAATACGATCGCCCGGACGATCGGGCTGGACCGCTACGTGATCGCCAACCCGACCGGAAGCACCAACCAGAAACATATCTACGGGGATGCTTTCGAAGCGATGATCGGGGCGATCTACCTCGATCAGGGATATGAGTTCGTCAATCGGCTGCTTATCAATAATATCTATTACCGTCACCTGAATCTCGACAACCTGACGGACGAGGAGACGGATTTCAAAAGCCGGTTAATCGAATGGTGTCAGAAAACGCATCATACCATTGCTTTCGAAACGGTGCACGGCCGGAATTATTCGTCGAATCATCCGATATTCGACGCTACGGTCGTGATCGACGGTATCCGTGTGGGACATGGGCAGGGCGAGTCGAAGAAGGAGGCCGAACAATGTGCGGCTCACTCCGTGTCGTGTGCCATGAGCGACGAAGCGTGCGGGGATATTCTGGATAAAATCGACCGGCTCTACCGGCCGAAAGGAACCGGGGTGTCATGAGCGAGGCATCTGTAAAACTGCTTTCCCGGGGCGTTGAAACGCTGACCGATCAGGAGTTGTTGGAACTGTTGCTGGACGACGGTGATTCGGTGCGGCTTGCTGGGGCGCTGCTGTCCAGTTTCGAAGGGCGGCTCGCTGCATTGGGATATGCCGACATCGCACGGTTGCGTATGGCTGCCGGGATCGGCCTCAAACGCGCTGCCCGGATTCAGGCGGCTGTCGAATTGGGCCGGAGGGTGCTTGCTGCCAGGGAGTTGGGCCCCGATCCGATCAGTTCGAGCAACGATGTGGTCCGAATATTCAGACCCTTGCTGACGGAGATGAAGCATGAAGAGTGCTGGTGCCTGTACCTCAATACGGGGAATCGGATCGTCGAGCGGCAGCGGGTAAGTCAGGGCGGGGTGCAGGCGACGGTGGTGGATCACCGGCTGGTCATCAAACGGGCCCTCGAACTGCTGGCCACGCAGATTATTCTGGTTCACAACCATCCTTCCGGTGCTGCCTTGCCCAGCGAGCAGGATAAGATTCTCACGAAGAAAATTGCCGAGGCGGCCGCGCTGTTCGATATTCGGCTGCTCGATCACCTGATTATCGCACGGGGCGGTGAGTACAGTTTCCGACAGAGCGGTTTGCTGCAATAGTTCCGGCTGTGACGAAGCTGTCTGCCAAATCCCCGAAATTGAGAATTGCCCCTGGCGGAATAAACTCCGACGGGGGCGAAAACATTAAAATCGGACATGTTAGACAGCTTTTCGTTCTGCCGCTGCGGTCCATCGTTGCGCAGGTTGTGGGCAGGAAGAGACGGGACCATCGTAACGGGGGCGTGCGACTCTTTAATCGTTGCGGGAAGAGTTGGCTGTGGATTATCGTCTTCCGGGTTCACTTTGTTTTGTCGTAGAAAGGTTTTTCTTCCGAAGGGAGAACGTAAGTTTAGACTGCCGGGAAATTTTTGCCGATCTGTGCCGTATTTCTTTTTTGAGGAAGAGCATAAGGTGAATCTTTTTTCGAATGATCGGAAACTCTGAAATAAGGACTGCAAGTCGAACGAATGGACGATTATCCCGGAGATGGGAGCGAAATGACCGGACCGGGCATCGGTAACGAAAAGCGAGGAATGGCAAGAACCTTTCCTCGCTTTTCGTTGCCGGGTGCGCACAGGCTGGCCGCAAAGTACGAATTTCTAATTTTGGAGGTCGAAGCGGCGGAATTGAATCTCGAATCGACAGACGCTCTCCCGCTCGTCGCTTCGGGTCGTGCGGGTAATGATGAGCGGTGTCGCAATTTCAGCATCGTGTGCGACTGTCTGACGCGTGTATTCGAAGGTCTGGGTCGTAACCGCGTCGTCGGAACGGGTCGTGACCGTTCGGAAAAGATCGTTGTTGAGACTGCTGAAGAAACCCAGTCCGCGCAGGATATCCGGTTCGGCAACCAGCAGCAGGACCGGGTCGCTGTTGAGGAGGGGAGTGCCTTCCAATTCGTAGATGAAATCGCTCCAAGCCGTCGTTTCATCGTAGTCGTAACCGTACTCTTGCCGGAATGTTTCCGTATTTGGCTCGTTCTCGAGCGTTCGGATGACAGCACTGCAATTATCCCAAGCCTCCAGCGGACCCCAGGGATCTTTTTCCCATTCGTATTTTTCGCAGATGGGTTCCAAAGTCAGGGAATTGTAACGCGATATGGAGGTGAGTTTGTCGGAGTTGAAGGAGCCGGTGCCGTATGTGCAATCGAAGCCGTACGTTTCTATTTCACTGCCGGAAAGTGTCGAGGTGAGTTCGTATCCTCCGCTTCGTACATCGCAGAAGTAGCCGTATAGGGTTCCGTCTGCAGTTTGCGTATAAGGTTGCTCGCCATCGATTTCCCGGGTGAAGGAGAATCGGATGCAATCGTCTCCCTCGTAGGTGAACTGCCATGTTTCGACGGGACGGAGCGTGCCGTTCTTGTCCGCTGCGGATATTTTGAAACCCGTGATACGGCACTCCTTGCTGAATTCCGCCGGAAGTTCATAAGTATATTCCATTTCAGCAATCAGACTTCCCGAAGCGTCGCGCCCGACGATCTTGTGCAGTTGCCAATACCGAACCTGTTCTCCGATGTTGGGTTCGTCCGGTTCATTGGTATCCTCTCCATCGGTTCCCGACTGGGTGATGGTGATGAGAATCGAGTTCGTGCCGCAGGTGATTTCGATAAAGGCCGTGCGGGATTCTTCGGCGGTGTTGGGATCCGTTTCGACGCGGATGTCGTAATCGCCTGCCGCATCTCCGTGATCGGGATTTATGCGTACCCACGTCGGGGCTTCGGCGCGGGATTCGTCCGTGATGGCGGAATTCCAGGCATCGTTCGTCGAAAAGAAAATTTCCGAATTCCCTGCGGTTTGTCCTGCGGGGATCTTCTGGGAGAGCTGTCGTGTATCGGGGACCTGAATGGAGCCGAAATCTCCATGCCATTCATCCGTTGTGTCGTCGCTGCAAGCCGTAATCGCGAGGGTTGCAAACGTGAGAAGAAGAAGTTTCAATCCTTTCATTTGTGTATTTTTTGATGGTTATTCGTTCGGGTACGATGAATATGAAACAGATGTATTTGTCTTCCGCTCCGGATATTTCCGAATTTTGGCGTAAAGATAGAAAAAACGGTTCGGAGTACCTTACATTCCCATTTATTTTGTACTTTTGTTTTTCAGAAAATAGTAAATGCAAAATACGATGACTCAGGAAGAACTTTTCAAAAAACTGGTAGCCCACTGCAAGGAGTACGGCTTCATCTTTCCTTCCAGCGAAATATACGACGGACTGGGTGCCGTGTACGATTACGGGCAGAACGGCGTCGAGTTGAAGAACAATATCAAGCGTTACTGGTGGGATTCGATGGTGCGTCTTCATGAGAACATCGTCGGCCTCGATTCGGCGATCTTCATGCATCCCCGCACGTGGGAGGCTTCGGGCCATGTCGGGGCGTTCAACGACCCGTTGATCGACAACAAGGATTCGAAGAAGCGTTACCGCGCCGACGTGTTGATCGAAGAGTGGCTGGCCAAGCAGGACGACAAGATTCAGAAAGAGGTCGATAAGGCGAAGAAGCGCTTCAAGGAGAACTTCAACGAGGAGCAGTACCGCTCGACTTCGCCCCGTGTGCTGGAGATCGCCGCAGCGCGGGACTCCGTGCACAAGCGCTTTGCCGACGCGTTGAACGCCAACGATCTGGAAGAGCTGCGGCGGATCATCCTCGACTGCGAGATCGTCTGCCCGATTTCGGGTACGCGCAACTGGACCGAGGTGCGGCAGTTCAACCTGATGTTTTCGACCCAGATGGGTTCGACGGCCGAGGGGGCCAATACGATTTACCTGCGGCCCGAAACGGCGCAGGGTATCTTCGTCAATTTCCTGAACGTGCAGAAGACCGGCCGCATGAAGCTGCCGTTCGGTATCGCCCAGATCGGCAAGGCGTTCCGCAACGAGATCGTGGCGCGTCAGTTCATCTTCCGCATGCGCGAGTTCGAACAGATGGAGATGCAGTTCTTCGTCCGCCCGGGCGAGGAGATGCGGTGGTGGGCCGAATGGCGCGATACGCGTATGAAATGGCATCGGGCGCTCGGCTTCGGGGCGGATAACTACCGTTTCCACGACCACGACAAGCTGGCCCATTACGCCAATGCCGCGACCGATATCGAGTACAATTTCCCGTTCGGGTTCAAGGAGGTGGAGGGCATCCACTCCCGTACGGATTTCGACCTGTCTAACCACCAGAAATTCTCGGGCAAGAAGATCCAGTATTTCGACTCCGAAACAGGCGAAAGTTATGTGCCTTACGTCGTGGAAACCTCGATCGGCGTGGATCGTATGTTCCTGCAGGTGATGTCGGCGGCTTATACCGAGGAGAAGCTCGAAAACGGCGAAGAGCGCGTCGTGCTGCGGATTCCGGCGGCTCTTGCTCCGACGAAGGTGGCCGTGTTGCCTTTGGTGAAGAAGGACGGCATGCCCGAAGTGGCGCAGCGGATCGTCGATCTGTTGAAGTATGATTTCAACGTCGTGTATGACGAGAAGGATTCGGTGGGCAAGCGTTACCGCCGGCAGGATGCGATCGGTACGCCGCTGTGCGTGACCGTCGATGGCCAGACCCTCGAGGATAATACCGTGACGGTGCGCCACCGCGATACGATGCAGCAGGAGCGCGTGGCGATCGATGCCCTCTTCGGACTGGTCGATGCGGAGTGTTCGCTGCGCAGCCTCCTCAAGAAATTGAATGTCTGACAGGGCTGTTGCGGGTTTCGCGCCGGGTGCGTCGGACGGCGAGTACAGTGTGTTTCGTATCGGGAATGTTCGTGAGGGTGTGTGGGCCGGTGTTGTTCGAGCTATTGGATAAGGTAAGATCGTGGGACGTATTTTGGCCATAGATTATGGAACGAAGCGCACGGGAATCGCCGTGAGCGATCCCTTGCGGATCATTGCCGGAGGGCTCGAAACCGTCGAAACCAAAGGGTTGGAACGCTGGTTGGCGCAATATTTCGCGGCGAACGACGTTTCGACCATAGTGATCGGAAAGCCGATGCAAATGAGTGGCGCTCCGTCCGAAACGTGGCGTTACGTGGAACCGTTGGCGGCCCGCCTGCGCAGGGCCTATCCCGACAAGGAGGTGGTGTTTTACGACGAGCGTTTCACCTCGGTCATCGCTCACCGCACGATGCTCGAGAGCGGTATGGGCAAGATGGCCCGCCGGGACAAGGCGCTTGTGGACAAGATATCGGCGACCATTATCCTGCAAGGATATATGGAGAGCCGAAGTTAGTTTTCCGGCTGCGGCCGGGTTAAAAATGGAAAAAAGTTATGATTTATCCGATAGTTGTTTTCGGGGCGCCGGTACTGCGCGAAAAATGCCGGGAGATCGGACCCGACTATCCCGAAGTTAAAAAGTTGATCGAGGATATGTTCCTCACGCTCGAGGAGGCCGAGGGCGTAGGGCTTGCGGCTCCCCAGATCGGTAAAAGCATCCGCCTGTTCATCGTGGACTGCACGCCTTGGGGCGAAGATCATCCCGAACTGGCCGATTATCGGCGTGCGTTCATCAATCCCGAAATTTACGAAGTTTCCGAGGAGACGAAACTCTACGAAGAGGGATGTCTTTCGCTGCCGGGATTGCACGAGAGCGTGCGGCGTTCGCTTGCGATCCGGATGCGTTATCTGGACGAGAATTTCGAGCCGCACGACGAAGAGTTCACCGGGTTGCCTGCCTGGGTGATCCAGCACGAATATGACCATCTGGAAGGAGTCGTCTTCACGGACCGCTTGTCGCCTTTGCGCAGAAATCTGATTAAGAGTAAGTTGATGAGCTTGACGAAGGGCCGTTACAAATGCTCGTACAAGACTAAATAGGGGGCGTTCCGGTAAAAGTTACGGGATTGACCGAAAAGAGAGCGACATTGGCCTAAAAGTTGAAATTTTCTGGAGAAAGGGGTAAACTCCGGAAAATTTTTATTACCTTTATATATCGGAAATAGGACATATAATATTTTATCATTTTAAATTTTCATACGATGAAAAAACTTTTACTTACATTGGCAATGGGCTTGCTCGCGTGGTCGGCATCTGCCCAGAATTGGACGGTCGGTGGTCGTATCGGATCCGGTTTCCAGGCTGTCGGACAGTATGTATTCAGCAACGATAATTATGTGGAAGCCCGTTTCGGTGCTTATTGGGCCAATGCCGGCGGTACGGTGACGGCCGATTTCTCGGTATTGTATAATTGGAATGTTTGCAATATGGATTGGACGCCGTCGGCAGGTCGTTGGTTCTTCGATGCCGGTGCAGGTATCAATGTGGGCGGCAAAGGGCATTACGCTTATGTAGGCGTGGCCGGCTCGGCCAAACTGGGTATTGCCTTCAAGGGGGCTCCGGTACGTCTTTCGTTCGACTGGTCGCCGGCTTTCGGTCCCGGAATCGCTTATTGGGACGGGGGATCGCATTCCGAGTTCAACGAACGGGCATTGTGTAATTTCGGTATTACGTGCGTTTATTGCTTCTAAAGAGAGAACCCGAGGAAATAAGAAGCCCGGAGCAATTTGCTCCGGGCTTCTTTTATGCTGTCGGTTCGGTGCTTTTTCTGTTCGATCATTTTTCCCCCCCCCTTGCTGATGAAGAACGTTTTCCGAGGGGAGGAATTGAGGAACTGAACGTAATATGGACCCGGAACGGTTGCGGTCGGAGGCGAAAAACGGGCTGGACTTTCGGGTATTCAACGACGTGTGTAGAATTGTCTTTGGAGGTTGTATTCGTTTATATCGGATTTGTTTCGGGCGACGAAACTTTATTTTGCTTTGGGCGGCGTTTCTCTTGGCTGCGGTTGTAATCTTCGCTGCACCTGTAGGTTCTTTTCGGGAGGGAGGGTGCGTGTACACTCCGCGATCCCGTATAATCGGCAAAACGAGATGCGACGAAGTTCAGAACCAGATGCGACTTTTAGAGGGTTGAAGTAATCCAAAACGAAAAGCGACTGAAATTTCGCACACGCGCAGAATATATGTAAAGCAAATGCACGATCCGTTTACATATCGCGGGAAATATGTAAAGCGAATCAAGAAAACATACCGTTCGAATGGCGTTTAACTGCCGCTCGAACGGTTTTTTATTTCAAGATGAATCAATACCAGCTCCATCTATTCGCCTAAATACTCACCCTGGAACAGAGATGCCTGTGCCCGTTCCTCGTAGTTGCAGACCATCCACTCCTCTTGTCTGCGGCGATTTGATTTCGAGGCACTGATCGTCCGCTCGATACGATGGATAATCCATCCGTTCTTCCGGGCATACCGGTCGATCATATCGAACGGGAACATCGTGAGCATAAACTTTCCCTTGACGGTTTCAAGCAATTGCAAGAGTTGCTCCATATTCTGTTCGTTGAATGTATCCTCATAGTGTCCGCAATCGGAGTTCACATAAGGCGGATCGACGAAATGAAAGGTATCGGGAGCATCGTAGCAGTCGATCACGTCGAGAGCGTTTCGGTTCTCAATAGTCACTCGTTCGAGCCGCTGACAAAGCCGCTCTGTGAACTCATCCTTCGCGTTACGCAGTTTCTTGGTCATTGTGCCGCTGAAGTCATATCCAAATGTCCCGTCCATCATTGACGCAAACGACATTTTACAGAGCACCCATACGGCCCATGCCCGTTCGACGGGAGTAAAGAACTGCGGATAAGAGTTGATATGTCCGGCATGGGCGTGCAGGTCCCGGCTGTGTAGTGTTTTGTTAATCTCGTGTTTGAGGTCTGAATAGTAAACTTGCATACACCAGTAGAAGTTTGTCAACTCCATGTTGATGTCATTGATGATTTCAGCTTCGGAGGGCCGTTTGGCGAACAAGACGGCCGCACCGCCGCAAAATGCCTCTGTATAGATCTTATGCGACGGGATCAAAGGCAAAATGTGCTTGAGCATTGTCTGTTTGCCGCCATAGTAGGAAATAGGGGTTCTCATAGTTTGCTATTTTATTAAAATTAGTATCTTTGCGTATCTCATCTACATACCAGCCGTCCCCTGTACAGGAAACGACACAAAAAATTACTCGCAGCAGGAGGTTTTATCCCCCGGTCGCTGCGAGTAATCGTGCATTTGTTGGTATGTAGGTGAGATGACTGCTAACAAACCGGGGGATTTTTTGTGTCCTCCCCCGAAGGACTTTATTTGTCAGATTCGATGCTGACCGTCTACTTCGTCTTTCACTTTTCTGCCGACAACCGACGTATTCCATACATGGTCCATCGCAGCCATTAAAAATTCTTCAATTAATTTACGACTGTCTCCAATGGCGGTTCTCAAATCTTTGTCCAGGTCGTATGGTCGGTATCTCTCTTATAGACATACCCGTTTTGAATACGTAATCCGGCTTTTCCGATCAGGACTTCGAAAATATCTCCCGTGAATACCGCATAGTTGCTCGATCCTTTCACAACGGCTACTCCGTTGGGAGCGATCAGGTTCTTGCGGATGTCTTTCACGAAGTTGAATTGGGCGGCATTCATCGTTGCAGAGGCCGTAAGTTTTCCGGCTGCCGATGCTTCGACCGTAATCCGGATGTAGTACTTCTGGGCTGCTCCAGTGAAAAGATATGAAATCGTCTCGTCGATATTCAAATTCGTGTTTTGGGCTTCAGCCGTGCTGTTTCGGTACAGGGGATCGGCTTTCCCCGTCAAAGCGTTTACCACCTCGATCTTTACGCCCCCGCCACCTCCTTCGGCATTGCCTGTGATGCGGGCTGTAATCCGGGCTGACATCTGTACTCCCTGCCCACAGGTAAACGGCGGACTTGACTCGTAAACATTTCGGACAAAAGGATTGCTTTGTCCCGTAGCCAGTGCGCTCACTTCTTTCGTTTCTATGACACCCGGTACACTCACAGCACCCAGAACCTGCGATATGGACGTAATTCTGTATGGGGTGAGTATGATTTTATCTCCGCTTGCGGCCGCATCGCTCACCTCTACGGAATCGTTTTTGACCTGCAGGATTCCGACGGTTCCTTTGGTTGCGTGTACTTCCCCGTCGGCGTGTACTCTGAACACGGCTTTTTTCCGGTTTGTGTAGTCGGCTCCCGACCAGAAGGGCACATCGTCTTCCTGCAAGCCGCTCACGCCGGCCGTCACGTCGCCTTCAGCATTTTTCAGCAACATCACATTGGTCATTATCAGACCGCCTTTCACCTCGGTACTTCCGTCTTCCATAGCCTTCTTGAGGTACTCTGTCGATTTGATGGATTCGTCTATCGCGTCGTCGATCAAGTCCGACATGTTGCTGCTTATTTCATAATAATCGGAGAATACTTTTCTGAACTCGGTGCCGGTTATCTCGGATGTCGTACTCATATCGGCCAGCAGGGGCGTGAGATAATCTTCGAGTGCCTGGAAATAGACCGTAAATGAATCCGTGGGGACATCATACTTTTCGGCATTCGCCATGATGCTCCAGTATTCGCCTTGAATCCGCACCCATTCATTAGCCACCTGCTGTTTGTCGGATGGCGTCAGGCTCGAATCCGAGGCAATGTAGTCCACATCCAGCTTCACCTGCTCGATCTGCGCCTGCACATCCTCTTCGGCCGTGATGTATCCCGTGGGGGCCTTGTTGCCTTCCGTGAGCTGGATGTCGTAAATGTAAATCGGTCGCCAATAATCGACGTAAAGTACGATTTTTAACAAGGACTTTCCGGATTTGGTCGTATAAACGGCTTCATACACATCAGAATATGGAGCAGATGGCGGGCGTGATATAATGTCGTATCCGTCTTCATAAACGGCACAGAACACGCAGCCGGTCTTGGTTTCCGGCAGTTTGATGCGTGCCTTGAAGACATAGGACATGCCGGCCTTGTAGGCGATCTTACCCCCGAAGCAATCCGTCCAGTTTACGATCTGGCTCGTAGCCGCAATAGCTACCCCTGCATTGCTCGCTTTGTTGGCATCGATCTTCATGTAGGCTCCGTCTGCGTCCGATCCCGAAGTCACCACGTCCGAAACACCCTCTTTGGCGCTGTTCCACGCATAGAGGAATTGTCGGGCTATATAGTTGCGGGCGCCGAACTGAAGATTAGCAATCTCGTCTTTGGCTTCGTTGGCTGCCGTATCATCGGTGTATTTGGATGCTTTGTCCCAATCCGAGCTTTCGAAATTGCCCGTTGCACGGGATTCGATACAGCGCATGATGTCGCCACCTTCGCCCTGCGTCCAGATGTCACCCACATCGTAGGGTGTAGTCGGTGTTACGACGAATACACGACGTTTGGCATCGGCCGTGTCCTGCGCCCGCGCCGCCTCTTGCAGGGCCTTTACCGCATCGCTGTCGGCGATCGGCGTCCATTTATAGGTTCCGTCCTCTTCTTTTACCCACCGCCACGATTTGCCCGCATCGGGGTTCGTCGTCTCGTCGCTCGATATGGTGAAGTGAATCTGCGGGTATTCCGCCGGAGTGATTTTGGCATTATCGGTTTTGCGGATGACAAAAGCTATGTAGGGATTGTCGCTTCCGACGGTATAGCTCTGGCTCCATACGTAACTTGCTATAACCGCTCCGGATGACGCTATCGGATTGTAACCCATCGTATAGCCTTCACCCACCGACAATACGGCGCCTTTGGGTATTCCTCCGACCGGAGTTTTGAGCCGGATGCGGGTGCTGTCGGCGATTTTGATCTGATCCCAGGTCTTAATGCCGTCGATATAGGATGCACCGATGCTGCCCTGCTCCCAACAGCCTGCGTCCGTCGGGTCGAAATTCGCGGGCAGCGTATTGGTGAACGTGTCGCCGATATGGTTTTCCTGCTCGCCGTCCGCTATCCATGTTTGGGCCGGTTCATTGTAAAGCGAGGGAGTATAGGGATAGAACCAGTTTTCCACGACACCGTCCAGCCGTTTGTTGATCTCGGACAATTCGCCGGGCAGCGTGTTATCGATGTAATCCTTAGCCTGCTGAGCTTTGCGATCGGCGGAATTGGCAGTGGCCTGGGCTTCGGTGGCCGTCTGATCGATCTGTTCGATGTCGAACTCCTTTTGAAACTGTCCCGTCGCGGGGTCGTAGAGCTTGCCTTGCTTCCAGCCTGCCTCCGGGGTGAAGGCCACGCCGACGCCGTCGTCGCCGACCAGCCGGAACAGCTTGCTCCGGGTGTCCAGCAGTGCCTTCTTGTCCAGGCTGCTGATCATACCTTGCAGGTAGATATTATCCAGATAGGCCGAATAGCCCGACATCTGGATCCCGAAGACGGAGAGGTTCGTAAGGTCGCCGAACTGCGCGGCGATATTCTCGGCCGTGAACTCCCAGTCGCTGACATTGCGGAGATAACGCTGGTAGGTGCGCGTCGAGTAGCGCGAGCTCTGCCGGGCGGGATTCGTGAATGAGCCGTAGGCCACGAAGGTCATCGACTCCATCGGATCGATTTGCTTGGTAAAGGTGGCCGACAGGGGACGCAGCTCGTAGCGGAACTGCTCGTTGCGGTCGCCCAGGACCTCCGTGATACGGAAATAGACCGTGGCGAAGCCTGCGAAAGAGAAGTTGCCCCGGCCGTCGTCGGAATCTGCCGTCGCATTGTTCGACGGGTCGAAGTCGTGGAAGATGCCCATACATATATCCCCGACCGCTACGGCGCCGATCTCGCCCTCTTCGAGTTTGAGCGTTACGAGCTTCTGATCCTTGTCCACGCTCTCGATCACCCCGGCGCCCGGAGCGCTCCAGTCGTCCCCGACGCTGATGCCCACACGGTTGTACCGAAGCTCCGGAACCTCCAGAAAACGACGGATGAAGAGGCTCTCCAACTCGCCGGCGCCTCGGCCGTCGATCTGTGCACCGAAGCCGGTGATGCCGCTGGCGAAGTCGCTTGTACGGAATCCCTCGTCGAGCTGCTGCCGCTTAAGGAATCGGGTGATTCCTTCGACCGTACCTCCCCGGCGCTTGTTCAGAAATTCCCGTTCGCTCTTACGCGACGAATAGAGCGTCGTGTCGCTCGCCGGTGTTTCCTCCCACGATTTAATGATATCAGGAAATTCCGATGAAACCTGCCGGGTTATCTGCGTCACTTCCGAAATCTGATTTTCGATGCGGGAAATACGGCCTGTGGAGAGGACATCGCTCATTTTGAGAGTCATGCTTCCGGGCTGAACGACGGAGCGACTGATCGCGACGATACGGATATCGCGGTATCCGGTATCGGGAAAAAACTTGTCGCTTCCGAGCCGAATCCGTTGTCCCGGCTTCAAATCGAGGTTTCTTTTATAGACAACCGTAAAATCCGTCGATGCCTGGAACACGGATATATCTTTACGGCTGTCGGCCATAAAGGTATCTACCGCAGTTTTGAATTCCTGTTCGGCCGCAGGATAATAACTGTCCGGCATACTGATATTCCAGAGCACGTATTCGTTCCCGGGAGCCGGGACCAACGGTTCCGACGGCAACTGCATATCGTTGTCGTAGGGCCATTGGGTGATGATCTCGAACTCCTTCTTTTCCGAGTCGTAATTCACTTCGAACTCCCGTCCGCGAAGCTCTCCGGTCTGAAAGGTCACCCGTTTGACGAGGCCGCCTATTTCGTATTGATTGGGATCGAACGGAATGTCGGGATCGGTGAAATACCAGACCGTAAACGGAGAGCCGTCATCGCTTGTGCGCTCTTCGGACCGTACGGAACCGACCGTACCGATCCGGCGGGGATATATCGCATCGAACGCTTCCTGCTCGAAATATTCGATGATACCGAGGTGGGTATCCTGTTCGACGTACTTTGCCCCGTCGGGCAATTGCAGCCGGGCATGTCCGTACCGATCCGGATCGATGTTGCGGGAGGAGCCTACCGGGAAGAGCCGAGTGAAAAATTTCACGCCATCGGCCATGCTCCGTTCGATTCCTCCGATCAATCCGTCGCCGTAAGACAACGGGACAGGCTCGCCGAACTCACAGCGGGATATGTTGAGCGTCATCCCGTCGAACCACCACTCTGTCCCGGCGGCAGACGACAATTCCGAAAGAGCATCGGAGGCGTACTTTCCCGTATATTCGATATCGATGTACTCCGATACGACCACTTCTCCGACTTTCCATTCGGTCGTCCCCATTTTGCGGTTCATGTTAGCGATAATCAGCGCCGCATGTTCGCGTGCCGGTGCCGTGAGTGTCAGAATCGGATTGTCGTCATCATCCGGATTGACCATCAGGACCTGCGTGGTGAGTCCTTCGACCCCCGACAGTTGCACCGAATAGCTCCACTCGCTGTCGCAGTTCATCTTCGGCTGATAACGTTCGAGAATCCAATAACGCCGTCCGAGGAAGTCCGCATAATCGTAAACTTCGAGCGTGACGCATTCGAAGGCCGTGAAGGAGAGCGCGAGGACACTCTCCTCCTGTATGCCGCAGGTTGCAGCACTGTTACTATCGGGAGAGGCCGTCAGCTTCAAATTCCCTTCTTTCGAATATATTTTGAGTTCCATTTTTTGAAGATTTGAACGTGACCTTTAGATCGACGCAGCGAGTTCGAATGTCGGCTTCGGCTCCCGGAATTTCACCGAGAAGGTCGCCGCAACCTCTCCCTTTCCGAATGGCGCCAGTTGTGAATAATCCGAAAATCCGGTCATATAAACCCGGAATTTCAGCCCTACGTCCGTCAGATGGAGCGCCAGCCACCCGTCGTCGCCCTCCTTGAGAAATTTCACGAACGAGGCGTAGCGCGTGAAGAACGAAACATCGTTCGAGGCGACGATGGCGAATCGCAGCGTAATATCACGGGCTTCATAAGTCTGCGTCAGTATATCGGGCATACGGACGCCGTCCTCCTCCCGAATGGAAACCTCCGCCTGCTGCTTGAGAGCCGGAGGTGCGAGCAGCGAATCGTAGTTGTCGTGTCTGTCTTCGCCGGTTTCCGCGAGGAAAGCCCCGAAACGGGCATATACATCCGTTTGGTTGATCAGCAACAGTCCTTCGAGTATTTCAGCCATAATCAGATCGCTTTTAATCCGTCGCGTTTTATGGTTTGCAACAGTTCATAGATTTGGGGTATCGGTTCGGTATTTTCCCGGATGGCATTCATCGCTTCGAGCGACCCTTTGAGAACCGGGACAATACCTTCGGTGTTTTCATCGATATTCGCGGAATGGATCTGTACCGATGTGACCAGTCCTTCGACGCGGGAGAACGAATCCTGCGTTACAGTCTGAGTGGCTCCGGCCTTACCGTTCTGCTGCGAAGTGCCGGCTTCCTCGTCGATCGAAAATCCGTTCTCTTTTGCAATGCGGCGGAACTCTTCCCACAGACGATTGAAATCGTCCTGTTGATCCATGACGCCCGAAACCAGCGATTTCATCGTTTCGCTCCATTGAGCGAAACGCTCTTCGTCGGAAAGGTCGCTCTGCATGACCTTTTCGATGCGTTTTTGGGTATCTTCGAATAATTTACCGAACACGATCGAGGAGGCCATACGCTTACCCAGCAAGCGCAAGGCTTGTCCGACACTATCAACAAAAGTATTCGCCGCATCGGTGCCGTTTTCGAAAGCATCCACCAAAGCATCGGTAAGCGTACTGCCCAGATCGCCGAAAATATCCTGCAAATAATCTCGGACCGCAGTCAATGCCTCTTCGTAGGTTTCCCAGTCGTCCACCATTTCGCGGAGCATCTCCTGATTCTCCCGTGCCAGGTGCTGGAAAGTTTCTCCGCCCTCTTCGACGAATTGCCGGAGCGCGTCCATATCGACTTCGCCATCCGTGAATAATTCGGGAAGCAGCGAACCGAGGGACTGATATTTTGCCGAACGGAACCAGGTCGAGTGACGTGTCTGAACCTGCATGTTGGCGATCGAATCGGCAATGTTCTCCCAAGTTTTTTCATACCTGAACAAGCCCGAAAGTCCCGTGCCGGCTCCGCCTCGCCACTCTCCCGGCAACTGATATTTTTCTTCCCCGCGCGAGAGGATTCTCTCCCGGACTTTCTCCAGCTCTTCAAGCGAGGTGCGCACCACATCGATATTTTGCTTGTAACGGTCGTACACCCGATCCCCGAAGATATTGTCGAATTCATCGGAGTCGATGCGGCTGCGCTCTTTCATGATCCGAAGTTCTTCGTTGAACTCGCGGGCCAGACGTAGGTTGCGCTCCATCGAAGTTTCACCGCCCTCGAACAAATTGACAATAGTGGTCAGCGCACCGATACCGGCAGATATGCCTCCGAGAATTCCGGAGGCCATGCCGAGTGTGTTCGATGCGGCTTGAGCTTTCCGGTATGCCTGAACGGCATTGATGATTTGCAGGGTAGAGCCGGCGATATCTCCTGCGGTGGCGATGATAGTTCCTCCGGCACCCCCGACGGCATCGCCGACCTCATTGAAGGTGTCGATAACGTCGGTCAATACGCGGTGAAGCTCCGTCCAGGAGGTCGTATCGGTAGTTTCCTGTTTCGTTTGGTTCTGTTTTTTCGCCAGATACCGCCGTTCGGCCATGCGGAGTTTGGCCCGTGCAACGGCAATGGCATTACCGTCATCCGGCGTCTCGCTTTGCAGGTTCTCCAGCTCTTCCTGAGCTTCGATCACCAGGCTTTCCAGCTTTTTGACCGAGGCAGCGACGACCCGGTCGGCCCAGGCTTCGAATTCCGGGAACTGGCTTGCAAATTGTTCCGTGAAGTCGTCGAGCGCTTTTTGTTTGGCCTCGCGAGCGAGTTGCTGGGCCTCCGGATTTGAGGCAAGAGCGGCAATATCCTGATCGTATTTCCGGGCGATTCGCAGACGCCCCTGCTGGTAGGTTTCGTACTTCTCCAGCAACTTGGCGTATGAAGCCTCCTCTTTCTTATCGACATCCGCAAGCTCTCTGTCCCGAATTTCCGCAGCTTGGGCTATTGCAGCGGCCGTGCCAGCCATAAAGGTTTTCTCTGCATTCGAATCGATATCGGCCCCCGACTCCCGGAGTTTGCGAATCAGCGCGAGCGTCTGTTGTTCCTGCCGCTCATATTCCTGACGGTTTTTCTCGTAATTGAGGCGGATCGCTTCCCGTTCCCGGTCGAATTCGTTTTCAATCAACTCGACCCGCTGGTCGTCGAGGCTCTGCTGTTGGCGACGTACGGCCGCCTTATACTGTTCTGTGAGTTGGTCGATGGAAGTCGGTTCGGGATCGGTCGTCGTGCCGGACGGGTTTTCCAGCAACTGGGCCTGCTCCGCCACGGCAGCCAATTTCGTCCGCTGCTCTGCGAGGAATTGCAGAAATGCCCCGAGGTTGCCATCGAATTTCTCCTCTATCTCATCGATAATCTCTTCTCCTCCTTTGTTCTTCCTGATCTCTTCAAAAATCCTTTCCTGCCAGTAAGAAACACTTTCTTCTGCATCTGACAGAATGTCTTTCGCCTGTAAGAGATCTTTGCGTGTTTGGGGATCATAGCCTGGTTGACGCCATGATTTCGCATAGTAGGTTTTCCGTTTTTCAGCAACATCCTTTTGGGCCTCGAGGTATTTGTCATTAGCCTTTAGGAATTGTTCGATATCCGGTATGTTATTGAAGAACAGCTCTTGCTGTTCGATATCCACCAGGCTCTTGAAAGCCGCCTGTGCTTTGGCGTATTTGTAAATGTTTTTGATCAGCTCCTTGTAAGTGTCATTCGCTTGTCCGAGCATGATTTGCTCGTCGGAAAGATTCTTGAAATAACCCGAAAACTCCTCTTTGAGTTTGCGCACGGCTTCCCGGCGATCGTCTGTGGCGCGGGCGTTATCCGTCGCGGCCCGGTAGAGAAGATTCAATTTTACGACCTCCTGCTGAGCGTTCCGGGCCCCTTCAAGCATCGTATTCTGAAAACGTTCAGTCGCCATGCGAGCGGTGTCGAGCGCCTTCTTTCCCCGAAACAGATTCGTCACCCAGTTTCCGATCTCCTTGCCGTACGCAACTGCCAAAGTAATACCCACAGTCAATAAAGTCTGAAAAGAGCCTACGGAGGAAAGTATTTGTCGCCATACAGGAATTGTTTTTTCACCACTGGCAGCCAATAACTGATTTTCGGCCCTGGTACGAGCTATTGCATCCCAAAGAATAGGATAATTATTCGAAACTGCCAGAAAATACAACTGTAATCCCATTGCCAGCGACGGTGATTCACGAATTATTTGCTGAATAGCCATATGTAGGCTATTATAGCTCCTTACGGCTGCCGGAGCGCTTGCAGGAACCAGATCGGTGCGTTTGGTCGCGGCTTGCAAAGCCTGGAGCTGCCGCTGCAATGCTTCTATCTGGCGGATGTTTTCCGTCTGATCCATTTCCGGCGTCTGGGCTATGACTTTCTGAAGTCGCACAATTTCATCCTTCAAAGCCTGAATACGGCCTCGCGCCTGCGCGGCATCCTTGTCCACGGCATCAATCCCGCCGGAAACTCCGGAGAGTCCCTGGCGGGTATTGTTCTTTACGAGGAATTCTATCTCGACGGGTTTCATTGCAAGTTGAGTTTCGATTGAAAGAGTTGTGCGGTATCGGTTTTTCCCGTTGCACTCCCGGCTTCCGTACATTCGGCCGGGACGCTTCGATAATGCGGGGCATCGGCCAGCATCATGGCCAGTGTCTGGAAATTGACCTTCCACAGAATGTAATGCACCGACCATCCTGTTGCGGAGGCAATTTGCCAAACGATTCCGAAGGGGCTATGGGAACTCTCGTAAACGGTTCTTAACTCCCCTTTCCTGCTCTTTTGGGGCGGCTCGCTTCGTACCGGAAGGGATCGATCCTCTCGGCCGATTCGATAATACTCGTAAAATCCCGCGTGCCCCGCATTCTGCGGAACCAGCGCTGGGCTTCGATCCGGTACTCGGAGGGTACCTTCCACCGGATCAACCAGGCCACCACGGGGGCCAGCAGGAGTCCGGACAGATAGCCGCGACATATCGTCAGCGCAAGGATCAGCGAAAGGCGTTTGGCATGCCGGTCGAAAAAGGCACGCTCCTCGTCTTCGGAGAAAGCATCCCATTCCCGGGCCGTGATTCCCAGCTTCAGGTAGTGGCGTACGATGCGCATCTGCCCTCCCAGGCAGGGGCGCCGCATCGTTACGCGCAGCACCCGCTCCCGGCCTCCGGGCAGGCGGAACCGGAGAAGAGGCAGCAGAATCCCCACATCGAGCAGAGCTTCCGCTGCCTCCAGTTCTACATTGCGTTTCATGGCTTAGGCATTGGGCTGCGAAAGCGATACGGTAGCTTTTGTTTCAGGATTGGACTCCAGGATGAATTCCAGTTGTCCGGAGCGGGGCGATTCCGTGGAATTGGCTTCGGCGATCACCGTGACGCGTCCGTTTATGACTTCCACCGAGAAGCCTTCGGGCACAGCACCTACCGAGAACGGACCCGATGCTTCGATATCGACCGGGAGGCTGCCGCCTGCCTGTTCGAAGGTCAGCGACGTCGGGTCGGCCTCGATGAAGGGCTCCGTCGGCAGAATCGAACCGGGCGAAGAGCCGTCCAGCGGGGCCAGGACCTTCAGTCCGAATTCGATGCCGAGGACGTTTTCGCCGCCCAAGCCGCCGCGAATCTTCGAGGCACGCAACGAAACGCGCTTGAGTTTGACGGTCTTACCCGTACCGGTCAGAATGCGCATATCTCCTTCGACACGCATCGAGCTGGCGGGCATTTGCCACTCCTCACCCGCGACTTTGCCGCCCATCAGATCGACGCAGTTCTGGGGAACCATTTCGATCATCTTTCCGGTAATCTCATTCGTCGCGGCTCGCGTTTCGATATCCAGCACGGGACTGGTCCGAATCTGTGCGGCCCAGAGTTCGACGGTCTGGGCGTCTTCACCGCCCCAGTCAAGGCCCTCTTCCGAAATGTTCCCCATGCGTCTGCCGTTGAAATAGACAGCGTCGAGCAGCATCAGATAGCCGTCGTTAGTTTGAATTACAGATCGTTTAGACATAATTAAATTGTTTTGAAAAGTTTTGCAAATAAGTTTGTTTTATGAGCCCACCAGCCGCCGAGACATCCGATAACGATTCCGAAAAGCATCCACCTTCCCCGATAGGCCGGGGACCGCGTTTGTTGTATTGCTGTTTCCGAAGATTGATGCCTGGAGACTTCGAGGAGTCGGTCGTATGCTTCCCGGGTTTCTGCCAGACTCTCCTTCAGAGAATCTGCATATCGGTCCTGCCGGGCCGAGGTCGCTTTGTAATATTCGACTCGTCGGGCAAGCGAATCGCTGCGTGCTGAAATGCGGATGGTATCCCCGTCACGCCGGGCTTCGAGCGTCAGCCGACCGTCACGGGCAACATAGGCCGCCCCCTCCGGCAGATTACGGAGGCTCTCCTCCGTCACCGTCACCGCTGCTGTCCGAAGCGGAATCGCCTCCGTCCGCAGCGCCCGCAGCACAGAGGTCTCCTCCGATCGAGAGTTCATTGCCGCTCGTGCGGTTTGCTCTACGGCGTTTTGTGCGCCGCGCTGCATGTGCGACACGGTATCCGTACTGTTCTGCGTCCCTGTCGAGAGGAGCTTCTTCGTCGCAGTGCAACTTGCCAGCAGCAGGATGGATAGCAGCAAAAAGAGTCTTGTCTTCATACGAATTTCGTTTTCCGATGGTCTTGCGGAGGCGCTCCACCTCTTTAGTCAGCCGGTCGATGCGTACGAGCATCTCTTCCTGGTTGGCCTTGAGGTCGATGTTTTCCCGCCGCAGTTGGATATTTTCCTCGAGAATCTTCTTGTTTTCGCCCGAAAGCAGGTTGATCGAACTCTGCAACTCTTTGAGAAAATCGTTGTTCTGTTTGCGGCGCGAGAAGATCCAGGTGAAAACGCTGCCGAGGAATCCCCCGGGAAGTGCGAAAGCGAGTATCTGCATCCAAATGCTGTCCATCGTTCAATCGGTTTTTGAAAGTTAGTTTACGCCCGTTCGATCATGCGTGCAATCTTCGAGATCAAATCCGCGTAGGCTGCGGGTTCTGCCGTACAGTACCCGGCCTTGGCGATCTCATAAGCGAAACGTGTTATGTCGTTACGATACGCCCAGGCTGCTGCGTAGCGTTTGGCGGAAAGGACCTTCGCATGGTCGCGGATGCCCTCCTCCGGTGTGTCGTAGTCGCGAAACTTGCGATCGACCTCGTAACGGTAGCGTCCGTCGGAGGTCCGGGTGATCGAATAAACCTTCTCGAATCGTCCGCTCTGCCGGTCATCCGAAAAGTATTCGAAGGTCCGTTCGGTTCGCCGCTTTCCGGTCCACTTATCTCCGGCCGTAATGCCGAAAAGATTATTTCCGATAGCATGATCGCCCCATCCGCTTTCGAGGGCGGCCTGCGCCGCAACAAACAGAGGATTCAACCCTGTTTCGGCGCAGACCCGCTCGATTGTCGGATAATAGGTGCGCTTGAAATCCGCCGGTTTCATGGCTTACTCGGTTGCGGTGCCGACCAGGGCCATTACACCTGCATTATCGCCGCGCATGATGCTGCCTCCGGCACGTACGAGGAAAGAGTAGACATCCCCATAATAGTCGGGCGCTTTCTCCTGCTCAAAAGCCTTGACTTCGCCCAAGGCGCGGCATACGGACTGATCGTGCCAGGCAAGGGCTGCGGCCAGGTCCGTGGCGGCACCGCTTTCGCCCCACCGCTTCGGAGCTTTATCCGCAGTGTAGAGCGTAGCTTGTGAACGCATCATGACGTTGAACGAGAAGAGTTTTCCGATGATGCCGTTCTGGGCATCCGCCGAGGCGAGGAATGCGGAGTTCTCATTGGCAGTGAGATCGCTCAACAGCTGTGCGTACATCTGCGCATCGAGCAGCAGGTAGCGGCCCTCCTGGGGAATGTTCTCGCTGTTGAATTTCGTCATCAGCGTCAGAATATCCGCCCTGCAAAGCCCTTTTCGCCTGCCTGTCGCCGAAGGTGTGTAAGCATCCACCGGTGCCCCCGTGGTTTCGATCACACGATCCGAGGCAGGACTCCAGGCGAACAGAAAATCCTTGGCCACAGCCTCATGCAGGGCGAGCTTGTCCTGCCGTAATACGGACTCGCGTTTGTTGTACGACAGCTCGACCTTGTCGGCATCGGGGATCAAAACGGGATCCGTCGTGAAAGCAGCCAGCTCGAAAGTTTTGTCCGTGTCGGTACGCTGCTTTACCGTTGCGGGTAATGACGTTCGGTTCTTCTCGACTTTCGAAGCGGCACCTGCCTGCGGGATATGCACGATCTTTCCCGCTTCGACATACTCGTCGGCGTTGAACGCTTTCGAAAGGAAGCTGTTGGGAGCGAACAGACCTTCGACGATCGATTTCTCCCAGATTTCTTTTTGAATAGCCATAATGTTTTTTGTTTTTGATGAGTTCTACATGTTAGGTTCGGTACCGAAGGCCGCTTTGAACTTCTCACGGAAGAGTTCCGGCGCCTTGTCCCTGAGTTCAACAAGGCGCCCTGCCTTATCGAGTTCTTCCCACGACTTGTTTACAAGGTCGGAGAGTTCGACCGACTGCCGTCGTTCACCCTCACGGATAAGCGCTGTGACGGATTTGCGGTGCGGAATGGCTTCGAGGGTGGCTTTGGCACTCTCGAAATCCGTATCAAAGAGTTTCAGATAAGCCTCCTTGCCTGCGGTATTGATCCTTCCGTCGGCAATGGCTGCATCCACGAGGCGAATCGCCTCGGACTTCCGGATCTCCTTGTGCTCGGACTCCGCACGCGCTGCAGCATCTCTGAGTTCCTGATTTTCACGTGTTAGCCGGTCGTTGTTTTCGATCAGCCGGTTCACAGCGCCGATAACCTCGGCATCCTGTGCTGAGTCCTGCAACTTGAGGACTTCCTTCAAAGTCTTGTTCATATTCGAATCGATTTTTGAGTGATTGAGCCTGTCCATAAGCCGGATGACAGTCGAAGCATCCGTGAGATCGAGAGGTTTTCCCGTTTGACGGTCGAAAAGCACCAGGGCATTATGATTGGCCCCGATCGTGACAATGGACGCTTCACGGGCTGTCCAGCGCGTCACGGTCGGAAGCGTCTGCCCGGGAAGTTTCAACTCTGCGGCGTCACTCACCTCTTCGGGAGGCCAGGCTCCCATAGAAGCCATGCGCAGGAATCCGCCTTCGACCTTGTCGGCAATCTTCACCGCCTCGTCATCCTTCTCGTCGAAGAGGGCATCGGCAAGGATCTGCGTACCTTCAATACGGATGTTCTCCCAACGACCGATCGGAAGCTCCCAGTCCTTATGGTTGAGCAGGATCACGGGGTTCTTACGGAACTCCTCGAGATTAGCGCCGCTGGTGAGCATACGGAACCCGTAGGTATTGACCGTCTCGTCGTGCAACACGAATGTAAATCGTTTCATAAAAGCCATCATTTTTCGGCAAAATTGGATTGAAAACACCCGTCTTGCAAATTATATTGTATTGTTTTACAATTTATTACGCTTTAATTGCACTTTACATGCAGACCATTTATCCACGATTCGCTCCGTTCGGGTGAAGAGCTTACCTTTGGGGTGTAAAACAGAGATTTTTCATGACACAAGAGTTGGATAACAAGCAGAAGAAGGAGTGGGCGAAACTACTTTTCCTCACTACGGATCTCACCCAAGCCGAGATTGCCGTGAAGATCGGTGTCTCGAGGATTACTATCGTACGATGGGCCAAAGAGTGGGAGGGTCTCAAGTTGAATTTCCTCCAAACCCGTGAGGCACGGATCAAATCGACACTCATGCAGCTTAACGAACTCGACGAAAGCATCGCGGCGCGTGAGCAGGGTGCGCGCTATCCGACGGTCAAGGAGGCAGATATCCGGCGCAAACTCACCGCCGACCTCGAGGCGCTCGAACAGGAGGCCTCCGTGCGGGACATTGTCAATGTGTCAAGAGATATTCTCGACTATGTCCGAGCTATTGACCTGGAGAAGGCCAAGATGCTCTCGGACTATTTCGATTCATACATACAGGAACGGCTGAAATGGGTAAAGTAGATGACATGCGCGCCTGGAACGAATGGCGTGAATACCACCGTGCCCTGAAGCGCGACAAGGCGGTGGACAAACTCTCACCTGTGGAACGGATGAGGCGACTCGAGAAGCTCGAAAAGGATCCCGTTTCGTGGATGCTTTTCTTCTTCGCCGAATACACCCGGCATCCCTTCACTTCCTTCCAGAAGAAGGCGATCCGGCGGATCACCTCCAATCCGGAATGGTATGAAGTGCTCTCGTGGTCACGCGAGCTGGCCAAATCGACCATCGTCTTCATGTGCATCATGTATCTTGTACTGACGAAACGCAAGCGCAACGTGCTGCTCGTTTCCAACAGCCATGAGAATGCCACGCGGCTTCTGGATCCTTACAAGAAGTCCTTCGAACAAAATTCACTGTTAAAGGCTTACTACGGGGACCTGAGGGAGGCCGGCAACTGGACCGCCGACGAGTTCTCGCTGACCTCGGGCGCGGCATTCCGGGCGCTCGGTGCAATGGAATCGCCGCGAGGCACCCGCAAGGATGCCTTTCGCCCGGATACGATTCTCCCGGACGACTTCGACACGGATGCCGACTGCCGTAATCCCGACATTGTAAAAAAGAAGTGGCAGTGGTTCGAGGAAGCCCTGATTCCAACCCGATCCGTGAGCGGCGACCTGCTGGTCGTGTTCTGCGGGAACGTCATTGCCCGGGATTGCTGTGTGACGCGGGCCGGGGCCAAGGCCGACCATTGGGATATTGTGAACATCCGCGATGCCGAAGGCCGCTCGACCTGGCCCGAGAAGAACACCGAGGAGCGTATCCGCCGCATCGAGCAGACCATTTCCACCAAAGCCTTCCAGCAGGAGTATATGAACAATCCGCTTTCCGAAGGCGAGGTCATCAAGGAGGTGATCTGGGGAAAATGTCCGCCGATGCAACGGCTCCAGTTCGCAGTGGCCTACGCCGATCCTTCTCCGTCAAACGCCCGCAACAAGGCATCGAGTTTCAAAGCGGATTTTCTGCTCGGTTACTGCGACGGGACATTCTACGTCTATACGGGATTTCTCGACCATGTCACCAACGACGAGTTCGTGGACTGGTTCTACAACCTGCGCGATTATGCGAGCGAACGTGTGCAGGTTTATTACTTCATCGAGAACAACAGCCTGCAGGATCCTTTCTATGAGCAGGTGTTCCTCCCAATGTTCGCCGCCCGCGCCCGCGAACGGGGATTCATCGGCATCACACCCGACTGTCGCTGTAAACCGCCGAAATTCGAACGCATCGAGGGAAACCTCGAACCGTTGATCCGCCAAGGGCGCCTGGTACTGAATATCGACGAACGAGAGAATCCGCACATGAAACGCCTCGAAGAGCAGTTCCTGCTGCTCAACCGACAAATGAAATCTCCGGCCGACGGCCCTGACTGCATCGAAGGAGGCGTATGGATCATCAACCAGAAGATCTCCACGCTCAACGAGGGATCCTATACCATCGGTCAACGAGTACGCGCATCAAAACGTTTCTAATATGGCTTTTCTGACACCTGAAGAGTTGCAGACGCATCTCTATAAAGAGAATATCGAAACCATCGCCCGAGAGGACGATGCAATCGTGGCCGCGGCTATCGATGCCGCCATTGAGGAGGCCTCGGGGTATCTCGGGGCTTATGACCGTAAGAAGATCTTCGGCACCGAGGGTGACGAACGTAACGCACTGCTGTTAATTTTCGTCAAGGACATCGCCGTATGGCACTTCATCAACCTGTGCAATGCAGGAACGGATCTCCAGCTCCGGCAGGATCGATACGAACGGGCCGTCGCCTGGCTGAAGTCCGTCCAGCGCTCGGAGATCAAACCCAACCTACCCGTAATGGAGGATGCCGACGGCGACGGAAAGCCCGACCCCGCTGCCGGAGAGTACATTTTCGGGTCGAACCCAAAACGATCACAACATTTTTGATTATGGCACAAATAGGTTATAAGACATCTTCCCGAAAGAGTTCCGGCACGAAAGCCTCAAAGCCGATAGTGGTGCAGCAGATCGTTGTCCAGGCTCCGCAGCGTCGCGTGTACGACATCGGAGATTGGCGGTCAGCTTTGCGCTCGGCCGACAACGGACGGCCGAAATATCTCTACGACCTGTTCGAAGACATCATGATCGACGGAGTTCTCGCCGATGCGATCAACAAACGTATCGAGGCCGTGCTGAATGCTGAAGTCGTCTTCATGAATGCCCGGGGACAGGAAGAACCCGCCATCGCAGCGATGATCGACACGACAGCCTGGGAAACGCTCATCCGCGAAATCATGCACCGGCTGTTCTACGGCAGGGCGGGCGTGGAGCTCTTTTTCAACAGCGGATTCCACGTCGAACCTATCAAACCCAAGTATATCGACCTGGACAACTGTCAGATTCTGCTGAACGACACAGGAGATCGATCGGTACCGTACGACCAGGATCCGAACCTTCTGGTCGTCGGTCGTCCCGGGGACTACGGGCTGCTGCTCAAAGCTGCACCCTATGCTATCTGGAAACGCGGTGGATTTGGCGACTATGCTCAATGGATCGAGCTGTTCGGAATGCCTCAGCGTATCGGAAAATACAACACGTTCGACCCACAGAGCCGGGAACTGCTTAAGCAAGCCTTGGAAGAGGCCGGATCCGCACCTTATCTCGTCATCCCCAAGGAGGCAGACATTGAAACCAAAGAGGTAAATAGGGGGTCTGGCTCGTCATTCAATGAGTTCCGTCAGGCGACGAATGAAGAGATGCTTATCACGATCCTCGGACAGACGCTGACCACCATTCAGGGCGAGCGCGGAGCCCGCTCGCTCGGAGAAGTGCATCTGCAGGTCGAGGATTCGAAACACACGAGCGACCTGCGTTTTGTACAACGTACGCTCAATGAACGGCTGCTGCCTGTTCTGGAGACTTGCGGCTTACCCGTGAAAGGCGGCCGCTTCGTCTATCCGAAGGCAGCCGACCCGCTCTCCGTGGACGAAATCGTGAAGCTCTCGACGATCATCGATATCCCCGCAGCATTCATTCACGACAAGTATTCGATCCCCATGCCGGACAAAGGAGAGGTGATCGCCGGAGAAAAGTCGAATATGGTATTAGGCTCGCACCTTGAAACGGATACGGATGTCGAGGAGAAGGTGCGGAATGCCGACAACCGGAACATTTGGCGCCGCTTATGGGATTTTTTCATCAAAGCCCCGCAGGGCGGGGCGTTCGATGGCACTGCCCTCATGCGGATGCAGGACAGTGATACGCTCGAAGAGAGGCTGATGGGACGTGTGGCCGCCTCGCAGCCCGCGTTCGACACGGAGCTATTTCGATTCCTTTCCGAAGACCTTTTGAAGGCCGTTCAACCGGAAGCTGACAGCATCGGGAATGCTGATATCGGGGTTGTGTACGGAGTACGTGACGACGCTTTACAGACAGCGATGGAGATTAACCTGTTCCAGTTCTCGGCAGCCAAAACCCTGGCCGAATTGCAGGAACTCAACCGCCTCTTCCGTGAAAGTAGTAATTTCGCCGACTTCGAACGTGAGGCCCGCAAGATTTGTACGGCATTCAACCGCGACTGGCAACGTACCGAGTACGACACGGCACTACTTACGGCCGAAGCCGCCAGCACCTACCGGCGGCTGATGGGCAAGACAAAGTTGTTCCCCTACTGGGAGTACCGGACGGTCGGAGACGATCGTGTGCGTCCGTCTCATCGCCAGCTCGAAGGGATCGTCCTTCCCTACAACGATGCCAGATGGAAGAAGATCTTCCCGCCGAACGACTGGCGATGTCGCTGCCGGGTCGTGCCGCGGATGGCCCATGAGGTCAAGAAAGAGACGGTCGAAGCCTCGCAACAGCGCGTGGACGAGTTCTTCGGAACGGCGACGTGGAAAAAAGCCGCAGCACAGGGTTGGGGCGTAAACCGTGCCCTCACCGGCGAGGTGTTCACGCAGAACCAGTTCTACATCCGCCGCTTCCAGAACAAGGCTTCGAAGCTACTTGGCCGACTCTACTACAACGACTGGGGACTCGACTCGTTTGCCAAACGCCTGGCGGCAGCGACGGAACCGATGCCCGAATACAGCGGTTCGGCCGCAGAATGGTACGAGGCTCACAAGACGCTACACGACTACAAAGGCCGCGAAGTCGTTATGGACGAGAAGGTGTTCCGAACTCATACGACCGGGAACTATGAGAAAGTGCGGGTGCCGTTACTGGCATGTGTCGAAGAGGTGCTGAAGAATCCCGACGAGGTTTGGTTGAACGATTATCACAGACCGTTCAGGAACATGAATTTCATAAAATTCTATGACGGAAAGGTGATCGACGTGATCTGTGAAGTGGATGAAAATCTCGAATATAGGATAACGACCTGGTTCGAGATCGTTCAGACTCCGAATTTGAAACAGAAAACGCGAAGCAGCCGCCACATTGACCCGCGATGGAGATACCGACGGGGCTTGCTTATAAAAAAGTCGTAGCGGCATGTCTTTGCGTCCGGACGTACTGTTGTTTACCTTGGGAACACGTCCTGCAGGTATCCGCAACGCCTTGGATAGCCAGTGTCATACCGCTGCTTCGGGTTAACGTACTCATCCGCTGTATCAAGCCCAGACTTTGGTCCCATGCCCCCATCACCCGCGAGGGATAGCAGAATTCGATTCACCCCCGGAATTGTACGCTTCGGAACAAATATACAAAATTTTTATGAAAATAGAAATCGACAAACTCCTCGAGAAGCGTATGGAGGAGATCCTGCAGGGAACGGCTGAAATCGTCGCTGAAACATCCGTCGGATATTTCCAGGACACGTTCCGGCACAAGGCCTTTGACGGGAATCCGTGGGCACCACCCCGGGTCCCCAAACAATCGGGGTCACTGCTCGTGCAGTCCGGAGCTTTGCTCAACAGCATCCGGCCTGTCGTGGTCACGCCCGGGCGGATCGTCATCGCGGCCGGAAACGAGAAAGTGGACTATGCCCGGGTACACAACGAAGGATTCAAAGGTGCGGTTGCGGTTCCGGCCCATATCCGGCACACGCGCCGGGGTGATCAGAGCGTTCGGCAGCACACCCGAAGGGTGAACATTCCCCGGCGACAGTTTATCGGCGACGCCCGGGAACTCGAAACCGAGCTGCAAAAAAGAATCGAGACTTATGTGGAATCCGTATTAAACAACTGATTATGGAAAAAGAACTCTTCATCGCCCTGTGCGATCAGCTGAAAAACAAAGTCCCCGAATTGCGATGGATCGATTCGGATCAGGGACAACTCAATGTTTCGGAACGGCCTCCGGTGGCCTTCCCCTGCTGCCTGGTCGAGATGAGCTACCCGCAATGCACGACCCACATGGCCGGAAAACAACGCGTGCGTGTGAGATTTCAACTGCAAGTGGCATTCAACGTCTGGGGTACGGCAAACGCATCCGCACCGCAAGAGAGTCGTGAAAAAGCGCTTCAACAGTACGACACCCTGCAGAATATACACAAGGCGCTTCAATGGTGGTCTTTCGGACGCAAGATCAATCCGACATCCCGGGTGTCGGTCTTAACGGAGAATAGGTCGAACGGATTGAAAATATTCCGGATGATCTACGAATCGGAGTTTATGGATTAACCCCAGTCGAACCCGGGAAACATCCGACGCAACTGGCGTTTGGTCGTACGTTGACGGATCAGCTTGTTGTAGAACTCGTCCTCGGCGACCAGGGCGTTGCTGATCGTACGGTCCTCGACGAAAAATTCATTGTCGGCAAGGATCTTCAGCACATCGTCGAAACGTCGCCGCTCCAACTCTGTCCAGTAGTAATAACGGGCCGTCAGGAGGCGGTTGCGCTTGGCGATTCGGTCTGCACGCGACGTGATGTTTCCATCTCCCGAACGGGGCAGAGAACGTGTACGCCGCCGGTTCCCGGCTTTCTCAATGGTCGGGCAGTGGAAAAGAATGAGTTGATTGTCTGACGTGTTACCCATATTGCAAAGATACGAAATTTTGCACTGGAGGAAACAAAAACGCTGCCGATTTTCGATTCTTGGCAGCGTTTTTATGTTATCAAACAATCCCCACATTCAGTAGAAAATCAATGCGAAGACGGTTGAAACATGTGAGTTTTATGTCGAATTTACGATATTCCGGATCTTGTGCCTCCAAATATTGTCGGAGTTCCTCCTGACAGGCTTTGCGCATCGCATTGACCGAGAGGTTACCTCTTGGTCGATAAAGGCCTTCGAGATAGCATTTGCGATAGCCGGGCCTTTGCAAAATAAAACGCACTCTATACATATTTACATCGAATCTCTTGACAGGAATAAGAATTATCGCATATAAAAACGGGATAATTATGGTATCAACTGAATGATATTTGCTCCATTCTGGAGTTTTTCAATGGCTTCAGGCATCTGTTTTCCGATCGCCTTGAATCTGGCTCGGCACGCATTTTTGATCGGTCCTATGGATTCGGATGGACCGTGTTGGACGACATGTAATCGCACCTTTTCGACAAAATCTTCAATTATCAATTTCTCGGCGCGATCCATATCTCCAGTTAAAACACAAGCCCGAAGTTGCCAATCAACATGTGGAGAATCATTGCCTTGTGCAATCTTCTTTACATTGTTGGTCATAGCCCATAATTTGAAAAACAGAATAATTTGGAGGAGTCCAAAAATAAAAAACAGAATTCCAAGAATTACGAAATAAAGATCCATAAAATTATATTTTTAGTTAAATACATACAAAGCTACAAAATTTGTTACTTTTCGGCAATGTTCCCGGCGGCGGAATCGAACCGCCGCAGACAACCGTTCGGGACTACTCCATGGCCGCCAACGAGAGCGGCAATGTCTGTTTCACGCCCTTGTCGTCCTTGTAGGAGACGGAAATGAACTGACAGGTATCGACGGGCCGGTAGGCGTTCTGGATGATGTCGGTGGCCTCAATTAGTTGCGGGTAGCCTGATTTGCGGGCGATTTCGCGCAGTTGCAGTACGCGGCTGGCCTTCAGATTTCCCTTGCGATCCTTCGCCAGCAGATTCATGACCATCTCGGTCAAAGCCGCCGAATCCTCGTCTTTGGCCAGCGATTTGATGAACGTTTTGACCTTATCGACCCCGACATTCACCGTATCGTCCCAGCCGTCGTTGGTGCGATAACCGAGCGCCACCGTGATCTTGCCATCGGAGGTCGTGAATTGATTGCTGTGTCGGTCCGATTTGGTTCGGAACAACTCATCCTTGAGCGCGATCAGCGTTTCGGCATCGCCGAAAACCTCCTCTTTCAGCCGGCGCATCTCCTCGCTCAACGCCTGCAACCGGCTAAACTTGTTGCGGCAGAACTCATCCACCGACGACTTGTATGCGGCAATACTCTCTTCGCGTTTCTGTTTCTCGGCACGCTCCTCGGCCTCAAGCTGCGCCTTCAGTTCGGCGCGTTGTGCTGCTGTCATTTTCGTAATATCCATACAATTTATAATTGCATTATCTTCTCTTTCCTTTTAACTCCGCAACGCGGAGGAGGATGTGACTTCTCATCGCTTCATTGACAAATTTTAATGCTCCGAAATAGCCCTTACACTCGGCAAGCATTAAAATCATATCATCCGGAAACTCTTTGCGTGCTTCCCGTCGCAGTCGTTTCAGTAGGCGTGTTTTCATAGATATTCTTGGTTAGTTACTTGGTTAGTTACTTGGTTAGTTAAAATGCACAAAGCATCTTACTCGTTTTCGAGAATCGGCCGCCAGCCGATGACCATATCGTCATCTAAAGATCCATTGTTCTCGTGCCAATGATGATTCCGGCCCCCATTTGCTTTGTAAAAGGCAATGCAGTATTCACGGCATAATGTTGTTTTAACTAAAACATCTCGATTATCATTTGGCAGCTCCACCTTCGGGTCACGCCAGCGGGTCAATTCATCGCGCTCGGATTGTGCGCCGGCGGAAAAGCCATCCATAAAGCATGTTGAGTACAATTCTCCCTCTCTGTATTCATAGTCAGACCATGCAGCATTTGCCCTCTCTTCAATTGGTTTCATAATTATTTCGATATTTTGCGAGAATCCTGCTGTTTCACCACTTCGTATTCGTTTATCGTTTCAAAAATCCGCAATGCCACCTGCGGGACTATGGCGTTTCCGCAGGCTTTGACGGCTTCCCGGCG
>OKTN01000032.1_pt1 | contig 93813 bp, 67 predicted proteins | sample 1606451 | NCBI WGS metagenome assembly OKTN01 (sample SAMEA3879602, study PRJEB24766) | human gut metagenome | biome: human-associated habitat; feature: feces | place: USA | collected 1985/1987 | reverse complement strand
CTTTGTTTTTACCGGATACTCGGTTTCTACCCGCGTAACATCCAGCTCTATGAGCAGGCTCTCTTACATAAATCCTCATCTGTCCGTTCGGACAAGGGGCGTCCGTTAAACAATGAGCGTCTGGAATTTTTAGGTGATGCCATTCTCGACGCTATCGTAGGCGATATCGTCTACAAACGTTTTGAAGGGAAGCGGGAAGGTTTCCTGACAAACACACGTTCCAAGATTGTACAACGGGAGACTTTAAACAAACTTGCCGTAGAGATCGGACTGGACAAACTTATTAAATATTCAACCCGTTCTTCTTCCCACAACAGCTATATGTTCTCCGGCGGCAAGTGTCATATTCACCGGTTCCTTCATCCGGTACAGCGGATGGCGGGTCACACCATTTTCTATCGCAATAATATTCTGCATTACAAATCTCTTTTTTATCTAACAGGATGCAAAGGTAACAAAATAATATAAAAATGAGATAATATATTATCATCTTGTTACATCAATCATCCACTTTAATTATATATGATACCAATTATACAACACTGAATAACCAACAAAATATTACCTAAACTATATGTTCCATAACAGAATATAGGCTCAAATTTATAAAGCATCAACAAGATATATATTTGCACTAAATTAAGACAAAAGGGAATAATAACAGAAGAAATTATAGACAAAATGGCAACAACAATCAAGTTCACAAAGATGCAGGGAGCAGGTAATGACTATATATACGTAAACACCCTAAAGCACCTCATAGCAGACCCCGTGAGAACTTCCATCAGATGGAGCTCGTCACACGGGGATCGGTTCCGACGGGCTGGCATTGATTGGGAAATCAGCCAAAGCGGATTTCAGTATGCGCATATTCAATGCAGATGGTTCTGAAGTCATGATGTGTGGTAACGCCTCCAGATGTATAGGAAAGTATGTATATGACAACAAATTGACTCAAAAGAAAGTCATCACGCTGGAAACGCTCTCAGGAATCAAGGTCCTAAAACTGCATACGGAGAACGAGCTGGTAGAAGAAGTAACAGTGGACATGGATCTTCCCCTGCTTGCCAACTCCAGACAAATAAATACCCCGGACGGCAAAATGTTGGCAAAAACAATCACAGTAGATGGAAAAGAATACAAAAGAACATTTGTTTGTATGTGAAATCCATATTTAGTGGTTTTCATAGATGATATAAAAGATGTAAATTTGCCGGCAATAGGTCCGAAACTGGAGAATCATCCGCTTTTCCCTGAACGAACCAATGTAGAATTCGTTGAAGTATTATCACATAACAAGCACAAGCCATTACAAGAAAAACAAATACATACGAGATATAACAAACTCACTATTATGGATTAAAAAGGTAAAAAGCAATGAAAAAGAGTTTTAGAAAAACAACATTTCTGTCGGCCTTGGCAATAGCTGTTCCGGCAATGGGCATGGCGCAGGACAAAGTGGAAGCCAGCGTAGGAGCCGATCTCGTAAGCGGATACATCTGGCGTGGTCAGGATTTAGGGGGTGTCAGTATCCAACCCACGTTGTCAGTTTCTTACAAAGGGTTCTCATTGTCTGCATGGGGAACAGCAGGTATCGAAAAAGAAGATACAAAAGAGATTGACCTCACATTAGGCTACGCCACAGGAGGTTTCAGTATCTCCGTCACAGATTACTGGTTCAATGGAGGAGCGGGGTATTTTCATTACGGCTCACACAATACCAACCATACCTTCGAGGCACAAATAGGTTATGACTTCGGACCGCTGGCCTTGAACTGGTATACCAATTTCGCCGGAACCGACGGAGTGAATAACGGAGGAAACAGAGCCCATTCGTCCTATATCTCGGCTACCGTACCTTTCACACTGGCAGGGCTGGAATGGACAGCGGAAATAGGAGCGACTCCGTGGAGCACAGACTTTTACAACTATTCCGAAGTCCCTGTATGCAACGGTTCCAACGGTTTCACCGTATGCGACATCAGCCTGGGAGCCGCCAAGGAGATAAAAATCACTGATTCATTCTCCGTTCCAGCTTTTGCAAAAGCCACCGTAAACCCACGCACTGAAGGGGCTTATTTCGTTTTCGGGCTAAGTTTTTAATCATAAAGAGCATAACCAGACAAGGATAACAACAAAGTATTAGTTTTTTAGAAGGTAAAAAGATTACATTATATACAAAATACAAATACAACAATAAAAAAATTGAAGCTATTATCTGTAAGACCCAATTCGAGGACGTAAAAGAAGCATTGCTCGAAGCCAAAATCGAATGGTTTTCCTATTACAATGTAAAAGGCATTGGCAAAACATGTCAAGGACGCATTTGAATGCCGTCCGCATCCGTACAGAAGAGCGCGGATATATCGCCTTGTACAATGCAGAACAGGAGAACTAACTCATTACACGGCCAAGACTACTCCACAAAGTAAAAATCATACTATAACTTAAGCGGAAAATTATGGATACAACTAATAAAAAGAGGTCGTCAGATGTAGAACAACCTCTTTTTATCAGGTAAACACATCATAAACAAGAAAGATGAATTACAAGCAAGGTACCTTCACAAATGCTGTATCCGGGAAATGCTTCTCTATATAACGACAAATATAAGTTTCTGTATCTGCTTGAATGATTTTATCCTCTCCTTCGGGAAACAGATTGTACATCACTGTATGAAGCTTTATCCCTCTCCGTTCTATAGCCTCAAAACTCAATAATGTATGGTTGATACTTCCCAATCGTCCCGAAGTAACAAAAACTAAGGGATAACCCGATTCCTGAACATAGTCTATAGTCAGATTATCTTCTGTCAACGGCACCATCAGCCCCCCGGCTCCTTCTACTAAAACAGCATCATAGCGCTCACTCAGCACCTCCGTGGCATGCTTTATTTTATCAAAATCAATGGCGCGGTTATCTATTCGTGAAGCCAAATGGGGAGAAGCCGGATAAGAAAATATTTCAGGTTTGGTAAGTCCCTGCTCATCCTCAGGCAAATACTCCATCCCCATCAGACGACGATGCAACTCAATATCCTCCGAATAACCTTCCGGATTTCCAGTCTGTATGAATTTTTGAGTAATAGTACGACATCCTTGTTTGTTCCAAAGATGTGCCAGATAGGCCGTGGCATAACTTTTACCAATATTTGTATCAATACCACTTACGAAAAATACATTCTGTTTCATGATTCTTTTTATTTCTATTGTCTTTTCTTTGCAATAATATAAATAGGATGATAAGTCAAAGTCACCGAACGACCATCACTGAACAAACGGGCATACTTGTCACAGAAATCCTGCAAATCCCTTTTAGTCCACGCTTGTTGCCTGACAGCAGCCACCCCGGTGTGTTTCAAGTGATAAAGCACTTCGAGCGGAGTACCGAAAGTCAGACAGATACGTTCCTCATGAGCCTTCACGATCTCATAGTGTATGCGCAGCGCTTCTTCTAATTCCTCTAAAGAACGATAGTGAAGACCGCTGCCGGTAACCGATGCAACTTCTTTCAGATTATCCCTGCCGAACGTAGTAAAAGCAAAATATCCTTTCTGCTTCAACAAAGTATTACAACGTTCAAAAAACAGCTCGGGAGAAACAAACCACTGTAATGCCGAGCATGATACAATCAAATCCTGTCCTTTTGGAAAAGGAAGGGACTCGGCATCCCCTGCCAGAAAGGTAGCCTGCCCGCTTCCCAACAAATCGGTGAAACAAGCACTCATCTCCTGACAAATATCATTCAACACCAGTTTTTCAGGATGGAGGGTTTCCATCAACCTACGGGTAAGAAAGCCCGTCCCGCTACCAATTTCCAATATCCGGCCGCACGGACGGGGCAAATAATGATTTAGCATATCACTCATGCGGTATGCTATCTGCTTTTGTGCCACCGCCTCACGGTTATAACTCTCTACAGCGCGGGAAAAGCGACGGGTTATCAATTGCTTATTAATCATATGTTTTTGTTTTAAATAACAGACGGGCATAGCAAATCTCTCATTATTTCTTCTGAATAATGAGGAATATCATACTCTGCCACTTCCGTCCCTGTCCATGCATTTCTTTGGTTGACCGCCGTAAAAATCAAATCATTCTTGCCTATAACAGCCCGTTCCCATGCAAAACTGGGAACAGCGCAAGATTTTACCTGTTCTCCAATCCTCCGAAGCTCTTCTTGCAGTTCCTCTACCGCACGTTGCGGACGTTTCGACAAGAATGTTTCCAGATTCTCCTTTTTCAAACACATCCTGCGGATAAACTTTTCCAACGTACCCTCATTCAAGCCTTCCAGTGTTCCTTCAAAAACTTGCTGCGGAATACCTTTCAAATCATCGACAGGAGTTACCGTGCCATTCAAAGCAACACGCTCACAAATAGGCAAGTCCATATCCTGCAATACCATAGACGCGGCCCATACTCCCATAGACCAGGCTATCAGGCGAATCTCCTGATAACCCTGCAACAACGTGAAATCAAAATCCAGCGAACGATAATCATAACAAACCAACAGATCGCTATTTTCGGGGCAATAATCCATGAAAGGACATTCATCCATTCCCCAACCGGCAAAAAAAAGTGTCAATCGGGGAAGATGCTTTTGTTGTATAAAATAATGTTTCATATCAATTCTATCAGACTTTTTATTTCTTCTTCAGTAATATCCGCTGTCAACGAAAAACGGATACGCGATGTTCCTTCGGGCACAGTGGGAGGACGCACCGGCAACGCATAAAAACCTTTACGCTGCAAGAAATCGGCCTTTAACACCGTATCACCGCTATCGCCTATCGTCATTGGCAGAATATGGCTGGTAGAAGGACAAGCGTAGCCTTTCTTTACCAACGCGTCTTTCAAAAGAGAGGATATTCTCTTCAACCTTTCCCTCCGGAAGCTGAAACTGTCCAAATGCTCCAGGATAAAGAATGTCCATAGCAAGTTGACAGGAGGAAGAGCCGTTGTAAATATGAATGTACGCATTTTATTGATCAAATAATCACGGATGGTCTTCGAACAAACAATATAGCCTCCTACTGAGGCCAACGCTTTACCAAAAGTTCCACATAAAAAATCGATGTCAGCCACACAATCCTGTTCTTCCGCACACCCCAGGCCATGTATCCCCCGCACCCCTACAGCATGCGCTTCATCCACATACAGCAATACATTATCATATTGTTGCTTCAAAGTGACCAAACGGCGGAGATCGGCCTCATCACCGTCCATACTGAAAATACTTTCGGTTACAATAATTATTCTATCATACCCGGCATGATTGGAAACCAGCAACTGTTCCAATTGGTCATATCGGTTATGCCGGTACCGGATACACTTGGCCGCCGATAAACGAATGCCGTCAATAATGCTGGCATGTACCAGTTTATCGGCAAGAATCAATGTACGAGCATCGCTCACTGCAGGAAGAATACCGGCATTCATGTGATAACCACTATTAAAAACCAACGCGCTTTCCTTCCGAAACAGTCGGGCAAGCAAATCCTCTATCTGAACATAGATATTAAAATTTCCTGTCAGCAGCCGAGAGGATGAAGAGGAAGGAAGAAAAGTGTCGGGAGTAAGACTTTGCAAGAATTCCGTACGTAATGGCAGGTAAGCAGCCAATCCCAGATAATCGTTGGATGAAAGGTTAAGCATCACTTTTCCATTCACCTCCACCTCTCTTCCCCAATGGCGGATAACAGGCAACTTACGAAGATTACTTTTATTTTCAAGCAGGGCTAATTCCCTTTCCCAGTCTGTTAATGAATTCATTTTTTCTATTTTTCCCAATACTATCACTTATTCTTTTAATTCTCCTACTATCTTTACCAGTGAATGCGTCAATTTGCTCAATTCTTCCGGCTGAATTATAAAAGGCGGCATGATATACACCAGTTTTCCAAAAGGACGTACCCATACTCCTTCTTCGACAAAACGACGTTGCATGAAAGCCATATCTACCGGTTTCTTCACTTCAATAACCCCGATAGCTCCCAATACACGCACATCAGCCACCTGCGGCAATAAAGCAGCAGGAGCCAGCTCCCTCTTCAATTGTGATTCAATAGCCTTTACCTTTTCCTCCCAACTATATGAAAGCAACAATTCCACGGATGCTTTCGCTACGGCACAAGCCAACGGATTTCCCATAAAAGTAGGGCCGTGCATAAAGACTCCCGGATAACCGCCGGAAATGGTATCAGCCACCTCATCACTGGCAAGGACAGCAGAAAAAGTCATGTATCCACCGGTCAGTGCCTTACCTATGCACATGATATCGGGCTGGACACCTGCATGCTCCCAAGCAAACAGTTTCCCTGTTCTTCCGAAACCTGTCGCTATCTCATCAAAGATTAACAACAGACGATATTGCCTGCAAAGTTTCTCTACCTGGCGCAAAAACTCAGGATGATAAAAACGCATTCCGCCCGCCCCTTGTACAATAGGTTCCAAAATCAATGCGGCCATTTCTTCATGATGCTGTTCCAATATTTCCTTCAAGGGTTCTATATCCTCTTCATACCAGATTCCGCCAAAGCGCGACCGAGGAGCAGGAACAAAATAACGCACAGGCAATGTAGGGCCAAAAATATGATGCATACCGGTCACCGGATCACAAACGGACATGGCATTCCACGTATCTCCATGATATCCGGACTGAATAGTTACAAAATTATTTTTCTTTTCCTTCCCTTGCGCATACCAATATTGCACGGCCATTTTCAGTGCCACTTCTACCGCAACCGAACCGGAATCAGCATAAAATATTTTCTGCATACGGGGAGGAACAATCTTCAGCAACAACCTGCCTAATTCGATGGCCGGATCGTGTGTCAGTCCGCCGAACATGACATGGCTCATACGGTCTATCTGTTCCTTGAGCGCTTGGTTCAATACCGGATGATTGTATCCATGTACCATGCACCACCACGAAGACATCCCTTCTATCAAACATCTTCCGTCCTCCAATTCTATATATACTCCATCCGCCCGTCTTACCTTATAAGTGGGCAGCGGATGAGTAGTCGATGTATAAGGATGCCATAAATGCTCCCTGTCAAAATTTTCCATATATTATTTCCTTATTGTTATAATAACTTTATAATGTATCAAAGCGAATACCCGGCCTCTTCTATCAATATTTTATCTTCTGATACTTTGGAACCTAATGTAGTCAGCAAATCTCCCACAATGGCAGAATTAATACCGATATACAATGCTTTCTTTACAGCTTCCACACTCATCTGTGAACGCCCTCCGGCAAAACGAAGAAAGGCTGTGGGATTGATAAAACGGAATAAAGCGATGGTTGTCAGAATCTCCGCCTCTGCAAGACGATCCATTTTTTCCAATGGAGTGCCGGGTATAGGCTGTAACAGGTTTATAGGAATAGACTGTACTTCCAATTCCCTCAGTGTAAAAGCAAACTCAATACGCTGTTCCATTGTTTCGCCCATGCCGATGATTCCTCCGCTGCATACATCCATCCCCACCCTGCGTGCTGCCTGCAACGTTTCTATTTTCTGTTCTTGTGTATGAGTAGAACATAGAGATGAAAAATAAGAGGGAGCCGTTTCCAGATTACAATGATAACGGGTGATGCCTGCCTTAAACAGCCGTTCCAATTCCGCTTCATCCAGCAATCCTAAAGAAGCGCATAACTGAATATGCGAATGCGCACGCATGTACTCTGTTGTCTCACATAGCCGGTCCATGTTACGGCTACCCGGTTTCCTGCCGCTGGTCACCAAAGAAAAACGGGATACTCCCTGCGCTTCGTTATACAAAGCATGGCGCAGACATTCTTCCTTCCCAACCAAATCATAAACATCCGCTTTTGTTTTATAATGTGCAGACTGTGCGCACCATTTACAATTCTCAGGACATTTACCGGATTTAGCATTGATAATGGAACACATATCGAATTTCCGAGAAGCCAGGACCCGTGTTATCTCATGAGCCGCATCATACAAATCCTGTTTCTCTGCCTGGCAGGACAGCCAACGGGCTTCTTCTACGGTAATCTTCTCACCGCCCAACACTTTGTTTCTTATTTCATTCAGCATCATATACAGTTCATATTAAGACAAAAAAAGCCGAAAAGATGCATGGCACATCTTTCCGGCAAACAAATATTTATTTAAATAAAAAAGACAAATCACGTCAGCCACCTGTGGTTGAGGCAGTTGGATCCGAAGCATTTGCAACATGGATTCAACAGGGGCCATTCCTTCTTCATATTCCTCTCCAGCATCCTCTTTCCGTGCGGAAGAGCAAACAGAGAATGCCGTGCAAACATTTGCCTGTTTACCCAACGATACATCGGCAATCTCCTTTTTCAGATTACCAATAGTTACATATTTGCCCAAGCTATAAAACATAGCGTACTTCTTCCGGCTCCAATAGCGGAAACGTATCGTATGTTTATTCTGGCACAATTGTTTCATGTTTTTTCGTATCTGAGATTGGCAAAGGTAAATAAAATATTCAATGCAGCAAACTTTTATATAGAAAAACACCGTTCCGCCTCTTACAACCTTAAAACCAGTTTTCCGAAAGCACAACGGTGAATTCTTAAGTCCTTTATATTATATTTCTGTTATTCTTCTTTCTTCGAAGCAGCTTTCTTGGCAACCGGCTTCTTTGTCGTCGCTTTCTTGGCCGCCGCCGGTTTCTTGGCAGCAGGTTCTTTCTTTACGGCAGGAGCCTTTTTGCCTTCAGCTTTCTCCAGTTTAGCCTGCAATCTCTCCACTTCCTTGTTCAAAGCCACCAATTCCTCGCCCTGATTCTTAATGGTAGTAAGCAACGAATTTAATTCTTCGTTATCCATATCTACCGGATACAACGAATTGACACGACTTATAAAATCACCCAAAATGTTCATGTAGTTGGTGAAAGCATCATACGGAGAATCATAAATACCACGATTCAACCAAATACCGGTATTCTTAGTGGTCATGAAGCGGAAATTATTACTTGCCTGCAAATAATCCCAATCCTGCTTAATACGGCGATCATCGCACAAATGAACACGTTCTGCCACACTATAAAGTTTATTGAAAGCCTCACGCTGCATCACATTGCCTAACCACGGACTGATATCGCGTTCCTCGTCTATCCATGACATAGGATAAGGAACATCCACCTGATCCACAGATTTCAGTTTGGTAATGATATCGGTCGGAGTAGAGAAAGTAACCCCTCTTTCTTTTGCGCAGACAGGCAGTGCTTTCATAAATTCCAAAATATTGGAAGACAATGGCTGAGCGATACCCAAAGCAGAAAGTTCCATGAAAATATTGATAACCTGCTCCTCCTCCGGCAAAGCTGCAATCCAATCTATATATTTGTCGGCAAACAACGGATATTCATTCCATTCGGAATTAGAGAAACGCAGGCTGATGTCATCAGACAATTTGAAATCGCGAAGCAATAACTTCAAGTTCGGATTCATGGCACAATGATACAGGTAGTGCGGGCTCTTCCAACCCAAAATATGTTTCGCGCCTTCAGTCAACATACCTTTAAAGCCCATATCGGCTATCGTAGCGCCAATATCATTCGAATAAATCAAGCTGGAGTTACGGAATACCTTCGGCTCCTTGCCAAATATTTGTTTAATCTTGGTACGCATACGTTCCACTTCTTCGCGGAAACAATCTTCATTAGCCAATGAGGAAAGACCGTGAGAATAAGGTTCGCACAAGAATTCGCAACATCCGGTCTCATTCAACTGATGCAACAACTCGATTACACCGGGCGCATGCACTTCCAACTGTTCCAGCGCCACACCCGAGATAGACAAAGCCACCTTGAAAGTATCACCGTGATTCTTTGCCATTTCAATCAACGCACTCAGCGCAGGAATATACGAGCGTTCGGCTATATCACTGATGCCGCGCTCATTTTCATAATCATCATAATAATAATGGTCACGGCCTATATCAAAACAGCGATAGCGTTTCAGATGGATAATTTGATGTATTTCAAAATAAAGACATATTGTTTTCATATCCTAGTTATTGTTTTATTATTTACCATAGTTTTTTAACACCTGCTCATAGAGGGCACGGATTCTCAAGCCGACTTTCTCCCATGTAATGCCATCCACCTCTTTCTTTCCTTCTTCCTGCAGATATTGGAAAAGAGAAGGATTCGTACAAATAGAATAGATGGCATCGGCCATAGCGTTGATATCCCAATAATCTGTCTTGATTACTTTATCCAAAATTTCACCGCAACCCGATTGCTTTGAGATGATAGAAGGAGTTCCGCACTGCATAGCCTCTAAAGGAGCAATACCAAAAGGTTCTGACACGGAAGGCATTACGAATACATCACTGTTTTTATATGCTTCATAAACCTGACGCCCACGCTGGAACCCCGGGAAATGAAAACGGTCTGCAATACCTCGTTCCGCAGCCAGATTGATCATGGCGTCCAGCATGTCTCCCGATCCTGCCATTACAAAACGGATGTTACGGGTACGCTTCAAGACCAATGCGGCGGCTTCCACAAAATACTCGGGTCCTTTCTGCATCGTGATACGCCCCAGGAAAGTCACCACTTTTTCTTTCGAATGATCAGGACGAGGAATGTCCAGCAAATCTTGCGAAAGCGGATAAACGGCATTGTGCATGGCAAAACATTTGCGCGGGTCTTGATGATATTGGTGAATAACAGTCTGACGGGTCAGCTCGGACACACACATAATACAGTCGGCATGATCCATGCCATTCTTTTCCATAGCATATACTGTAGGATTCACTTTACCGCGCGAACGGTCAAAATCAGTAGCATGCACATGGATGCACAAAGGTTTGCCACTTACCAGCTTGGCATGCACACCAGCCGGATAAGTCAGCCAGTCGTGCGCATGGATAATATCAAATTCTTGCTGGCGCGCAACCACACCGGCAATAATAGAAAAGTTATTGATCTCATCATGAAGGTTTCCCGGATAGCCGCCGGCAAACTCCATACACCCCAGATCATTGACGTGCATATATGAGAAATCAGAATAGATATGATCACGGAAAGCATAATACTGTTCCGGAGTCGAAGTCGAAAGACGTGACTTTAAGTAATCATAATCCACATCACGCCACACAATGGGCACTTGGTTCATGCCTATAATGTTCAGAAACTTTTCTTCGTCGCCACAAGGTTTGGGCAAACAGAAGGTTGTTTCCATATCACCTTGCAGACTCAGACCTTTTGTTATACCGTAAGATGCTACAGCAAGACCACCATATATTTTGGGAGGAAATTCCCATCCAAACATTAATACTTTCATACAGGTCCCTCCTTTCAATAATTGTATTTACTCAATAAATATAATACTCGTAATATCTCTGCCACATTCATAGCGAATGATACAGCTCCACGACCTTTGAAAGGCGGGTTACCATCAAACAGTTCAGGTATAGAGCCAATACAATGAGAAGTCATTTCGTCTTCGTAGCCTATCAGCTGACGCTCCACAAATCCTATACCACTCATCTTATAAATACGAAGGTAAGCTTCAAAATAGAAGCCTGCCAGCCAGGGCCATGCGGTACCTTGATGATAAGCATAATCACGCTGCATCTGAGGACCCACATAGTTCGGGTTGTAACCGCCACTCTTCGGGCTGAGCGAACGGAGCCCTTTCGGGGTAAGCAGTTCTTTGGTCACAATGTCCAACACCCCTTTCTTCTGACGGGCATCAAGCGGAGAATAGTCGAATGCTACAGTAAATATCATGTTCGGACGCACACTCCAGTCCATCATATTGCCATCCACATAATCCAGTAAATAACCATACTCATTCAAGAAAGTATCCACGAAAGCCTTTCCCGTCTTTTCTGCCAATACATTTAACGTTTCAGCCAAATTATTGTTTCCACCTTCGCCCAACAGTTCATTTGTAAAGCGTAAAGCATTATACCACAAAGCATTAATTTCTACGATATAGCCTGTACGAGGAATCACAGGACGTCCGTTTGCGGTAGAATTCATCCATGTGATAGCCTTTTCCGTTCCGTTGGCATATAGCAGACCGTTTGAATGCAAGAAAAGGTTCGGATGATTCTCCCGGCGAAGGTATTCCATAATGTCCTGCAACAATGTACCATATTTCTCACGGCATTGGTCACGCGACACCATCTTGGCATATTGCTGGATACACCACACTGCCCAAAGCAAGACATCAGGATGCTCCATTTCGTACACTTTAACATCATCAGGCTCATCATTAATAAAGTCATGAATTGCCTTGCGGGCCGTTTCCATCACCATTTCAAACTTAGCCACTTCATCAATCGCCAATGTCAGTCCCGGCAGGGAAATAAACATATCGCGCGCACGGCATTTAAACCACGGATATCCTGCCAGAATATAAAACTCATTTCCTTGTTTATTCAAGAACTGATGAGCAGCATTTATCAGACAGTGCTGGAAATTATCACGCGGAGTACGTTCTTCCACCTCCTCTTCAAAGGTTCTCTTTAATGTACGGGTACCGGCCTCGGAAACACCTCCTGAAAAGACAATGCTTTCACCTTTCTTTATGTCCACTTCAAAATAACCCGGAACATACAAATCTTCATTAAAATCATATCCTCTCTCCTGCTCTTTGGGATACTCAATTCCCCGATACCAATCCGGCTGATAGTGGAATTCGTTCTTCTTGTTCAATTGCATATATAATTCGGGATAGCCCGGATACATGCATGTCTTGATCCCATTGTCCACCTCCTGATAGTCACGGCTGGCTTGTGCGTTCTCATGAGTATACTGACGGACGCTGCGGAAAGCCAGAAACGGACGCAAACGCAACGTAGTGGCCGAATGTGCCTCCAACAAAGTATAACGGATTAAAATTCTATTTTCATGATGAACGAAAAGCTTTTCCTTCTTCAGAATCACACCACCTACCCGGTATATAGTGGTAGGAACTTTCTCACACTCGAATTCCCGGATATACTTGTGTCCCCTGGGGCTGTAATTGTCACCCTGATACTTATGAAGCCCCAGGTTAAATTCAGCGCCGTGTTGTATCACTGTTTCATCCAACGACGATAACAATACATGGTTTTCATCATCCAGCTCAGGCACCGGAATGACAAGCAATCCATGATATTTTCTCGTATTGCAATCAACAATGGTTGTACAATGGTAAGCCCCTGAACGGTTTGTGCGGAGAATTTCTTTCGGTAATGATTCCCCGAGGTTCGTCATAAGAGTCTTGTCAAATCGTAAGTAACTCATAGTTGTTATTTTAAGGTTATAAATCAAATTTCCATATCAATTTGTGTCACATATTATTTTTGTATGCAACGCTCAAAATTAGTAATTAAATGGATAAAGCAAAATTAAATAGCAAAATATTTTTCATTTTTCGCTCAAATATCCGTAGTATTGCACAGAAATCAGCATAATTATGACAAAATGAAACTTGAAATTCAAAAAATTCTATTGGCTTTTGCTCTTCCGTTATTACTTCTTTTCATTCTGTACACCCTGCGTACAATGGAAAGTGTCATGAATTGGGATTTTATCACCTGGGGCATATATCCCAAAGAAACCAAAGGAATAATGGGGATTCTCACTTCTCCGTTGATACACGCCGATTGGGGACATTTATTTGCGAACACTTTTCCTCTTCTTTTTTTATTATGGTGTCTGCTCTACTTTTATCGTGATTTGGGCATTGGTATACTTTTTTTCATCTGGATAGTCAGTGGAATACTTACATTTATAATAGGCAAGCCGGGATGGCATATAGGTGCCAGCAGTATAATTTATTCACTCGCCTTCTTTCTGTTCTTCAGTGGCATTCTCCGCAAACACGTTCCTTTAGTAGCCCTGTCATTGCTTGTCACCTTTCTATATGGCAGCCTGGTATGGAACATGTTCCCGCAGTTCGCTTCCTCCACCACTTCTTGGGAGGGACACTTGGGGGGCGCAGCGGCCGGAATAGCCGCAGCTATATTGTTCAGACACAAAGGCCCCCAACAACCGGAACTTTTCATTGACGAGGAAGAGGAAGACAACAGCAGTCATCCGGAAAACGAAGAAGTCATTACGAATCCGGACCAAGAAAAAAAGAATGACTAAATCAATCTTTCCGCCACCATGAAGTTCAAAGGGCCGGAAGGGCTGAAAGAAGCAATAACCCGCTAACGGAATTAAATGAATGTTAATATCCTCCCTATTGTATAAGTCTTTTCTATCTTCAGATTAAACCTTTTTATACAGATATATTCTATCTCCATAGCCTTTGGAGTTATCTCCCAAGACTATGGAGTTAACTCCAAAGCTTATGGAGATAACTCCAAAGGCTTGCGGAGATAAAACAGGCAGGAAGAAAACCCTTAACCATACGTCAGGAAAGGTTTAGGAATCCGAATAAAATATTTTAAGGATGAATCTGATTACAAGACCACACACTCCTTACAGAAAAAAGCTCCCTACGCCCTTCTTTTAAAAAGAAAAACTATAAAACCTTGTTTCAGGGAAGCACACCTTTGGAACAACAAAAGGTCCGGACTTGGAAAAGCCCGGACCTTTATTTTATATCCATCAATACAAGATATTAATACACCTCTACCTTTGCAGCAGCAGCCTTGCACTTGTCACGCAAAGCGTCCAAGTCACTGCCATTAGGAGCATAACAAACCACAACTCCCATACGGCGGTTCAATTTTGTATAAGGTTTACCAAAAATACGGAGATAAGTATTTGTCTCCTTACAAACTTCCTCTTCACCACGATAACGGGGAGCTTCCTTGCTGGCAATTGGAGAAAGAATCACTGCACTGGCCCCTATGCGTTCTTGTGTAATTTCAGGGATAGGAAGGCCTAACACCGCACGCAGATGCAACTCAAACTCATTTAAATTCTGAGTACCTGCCAAAGTCACCATTCCGGTATCATGCGGACGGGGAGAAAGTTCGGAGAAATAAACTCCGTTTTCATGACTCAAGAAAAATTCAACTCCCCAGATTCCCGCACCGGTCAAAGCCGCCGTCACTTTATCGGCCATACGCTGTGCCTCCTTCAAATGTTCGGGATCAATGTGCGCCGGCTGGAAACTTTCCCTATAATCTCCCCCTTTCTGTACATGTCCGATAGGCGGACAGAACAAAGTTGGACCGTTTTTCTGAGTGACGGTGAGCAAAGTAATCTCACTATCGAACTGAATAAATTCCTCAATGATCAATTCTTTAATATCTCCACGACTGCCTTCACATCCATAATGCCATGCCTGTTCCAACTCATCCGCGCTCTTGACCAAAGACTGGCCTTTGCCGGATGAAGACATCAAAGGTTTCACCACACAGGGAAAACCAATCTCTTTTGCGGCCTCCTGCAATTCTTCCAAAGACTTGGCATAGAAATACTTGGCTGTCTTTAATCCTAATTCCTTAGCTGCCAAATCACGAATGGCCTTGCGGTTCATCGTGAAATTCACTGCACGGGCACTCGGCACTACTTGAATACCTTCCTGTTCCAAATGATACAGACGTTCGGTACGGATAGCTTCAATTTCAGGCACAATTATATCCGGCTTGTGTTTGGCTACCACAGCATCCAACGCATCACCGTCAAGCATACTGAACACTTCAAATTCATCAGCCACCTGCATGGCCGGAGCACCTGCATAAGAGTCGCAAGCAATAACATACTGCCCTTTACGTTTTGCCGCAATGACGAATTCCTTACCTAATTCGCCAGAACCCAGCAATAAAATCTTCTTAGTCATAGTATTTATATATGTTTGATATTCCTTACAAAAAACGGAGAGTTGAGAACAAGACACCTCTTGATTCCCAACTTTCCATCTGCAAAGATAGTGTATTTTATAAACTATACGATATCATTGAAGCAATATTTGGATCATTCAGTACAAAGAAAACACCCACTCCCAACGCGATGAGCCACAATACGATAAATATAATTTTGGTTACAATGGACATGGGTTGCCAACCTCCAAAATGACGCATCAGCATGTGTATCAGTCCTATAATAGGAATACCGATAACCAGAATACCTGCTACGGACATAGCGACAGTCAACCCCGGAGAGCTACCCACCGTAGCCCAATTAACCGCAGGCAGCACCTCATAAAGCACAGCCGGCAATGCAGCAATCAGTCCCGTAGCCGCCATCAGCAATGCAAAAAAGACAATCAATAATACAAACAATACAGGCGCACAGCAAATAGCAATGAAAACAAGCAGGAACTTGATAAGGAACCCTGCCACAGACACAATCCCCTCCCCTATCTTTTGCAAGATACTCCTAGGACGGTCTGAGCGTACATAATCATTCACTTTTTCAAATCCGTCTGTTACAGTCTTGCCTATATTCTCCACATTAATAGCAGCCCCCTTCATGGCGAGTTTCTCGGGAGCGGTACGCGCCATAGGAATAATAATCCACGCTATGATATAAGCCAATATCACCCCATGAACAAAGAAACCAAGAACCAATAGAATGATACGTACCCAAGTAACATCCCATCCCATATAAGCAGCCAGTCCGGAAGCCACTCCACCTAGTACCTTATTGTCCGGATCACGAAACAAGCGGCGCATAGTGGTTCCTTTTTGTTTTTCCGAACCCGATGCTTCTCCACTTTCTTCATCGGAAAGATCTTCGGGTTTACCCATCCGGGCTATGATTTCTTCCACATCTTCAATGGTAATAACCTGTTTACCTTCATTCAAACGGTCGGTAAACAGCTCAGAGATACGTAATTCTATATCATGTACAATTTCTTCCGCTCCCTCCTCACGACAGAAGTGAATACGCAGGTTAGTTAAATAGTTATCCAACAAATGGTAAGCGTCTTCGTCTATATGATAAACGGTACCTCCTAAATTTATGGTTAAAGTCTTTTTCATTGTATCCTGTTTTTAATTGTTTTTTAAATGATTCACTGTATTCGCCAGCTCCTCCCAGGCAGCCTCCAGTCCGCTAAGGAATGTTTCACCCTGAGGAGTGAGACTATAATATTTACGAGGTGGTCCCTGAGTGGACTCTACCCATTCGTATGAGAGCAGGTCATCGTTTTTCAGCCGGGTAAGCAGCGGATAAAGCGTCCCTTCTACTACAATGAGCCGGGCTTCTTTCAATTTTTGAATGATATCCGAAGCATATGACGGCTCTTTGTGCAACAACAATAAAATGCAGTATTCCAGCATTCCTTTGCGCATCTGAGATCGTACATTGTCTACATTCATAATCTATAATACTTTGTTTGGCACAAATATATGTATTATACAAGTACCTTGTATTACATAGTTCTACTATTTTGCATAAATTAATATTTAAACAAGAAAAAGAAAGGAATCCCCTTTTTTTCTTGCAAAAAGTTTATCTTTGCCTCTCGTTATAACACTAAAAAGATATAAAGATCATGTTTACCATAAAAAAGGCAACGACCAATGATATTCAGTTGATTAACGAGATGGCTCAGATCGTGTTTCCGGCTACCTACCGGGAAATTCTTTCAAAAGAACAATTGGATTACATGATGGACTGGATGTACTCTCCGAAAAACCTGCGTAAACAAATGGAAGAGGAAGGGCACATCTATTACATAGCTTACAAAGATGGAGAAGCTGCCGGATATGTTTCCATACAGCCCGAAGGAGAACATTTATTTCATCTGCAGAAAATCTATGTACTTCCCCTTTTTCAAGGTTGCCGGTTGGGCAAAGCACTATTTGAGCAGGCCGTCAAAGCAATTAAAGAAATCCATCCCGGACCTTGCGAAATGCATTTGAATGTAAACCGTAACAATAAGGCTTTACAATTCTACCAACATTTGGGAATGGAAAAAGTTGCAGAAGGAGATTTCCATATAGGCAACGGATATTATATGAACGATTATATCATGGGACTGAAAATCTAACCCTATCTTACAAAAACAAAATGGACGAATATCGTATCAATGGATTGACCATAAAAGAAAATTTGCTGCAACTGGCAGAAAATGGAAATAAAAAGTTTACCGAATCGCTGCATCCGGGAATAGAAAATGTATTGGGTATCCGCATCCCTGCCCTAAGGCGGTTAGGAGCACAAATTGCCAAAGATGACTGGGAGAGTTATCTACAGACTGCGGATACTTATTATATGGAGGAACGTATGCTACAAGGTATGGTAATAAGTAATCTGAAAATGAAAGACACGCAAGCATATCTTTCACTGGTTGCCCGGTTTATTGCCATCATCAACAGTTGGTCTGTTTGTGACACCTTTGACTTTTACGGCAAACAACGGTTTGTGGACAAGAACAAGAAAAGGGTCTGGCTATTTTTGGAAGACCGGATGAAATCCGACAAAGAATATGAAATACGTTTCGGAGTAGTAATGGCAATGGCTCATTATATTGACGAAGAGTATATAGACAACGTATTGCAATGGATGGACCGGATCAGTCACGAAGGATATTATGTGAAGATGGCTGTAGCATGGGCTTTATCCGTATGTTATGTCAAGTTTCCTCAAAAAACGATGAACTATCTGAAGGAAAATCATTTAGATGACTTTACTTACAATAAGGCACTACAAAAAATCATAGAATCTTATCGGGTAAGCACGGAGGACAAAGAAATCATCCGCAGCATGAAAAGAAAAAACAAATAATGTCCATTTACCGCAAAGAGGCTTTGAATCCTTCCGAAAGAAATTCACCATTCATATTCGGAAAGATCCAAACCGCTCCAGCAGCTATTAATAATCGGGAAAAGTTATTCCTCCCAAACCAAATAAGCTGAAACCAGCCAATGATTCAATTTATTGCCATCTACCTGTTGTGCCTCAGGGATACTTACCTTAAAAGAATGTTTACCGGCCGACAAGTCACCAATAACAGCCTCCTCAGGCATCACATCGCTACCCGGACACCAATTGGAACGGGACAAATCCGAAGAAGCCAAAGGTTCTTCAATCTCTTTTGTCGTATACCCCTTATCACCTATATATGCGGCAACTCGTGGTATCAGCCATACTCCCGTGGCCGGATTAAAACGGCGGAAAGAAGCACAGTCATCACGCCAAGGAATGAAATTCAACACCTCCTTGCCATCAACAGACACGATGTTCCGTTTCTCCACAAACTCATCTCCGCCACTATGTCCTCCGTGACCTGTTACAATATACTTCAAACGAACATTCTTGGCAGCTTTCGGCATATCAAAATCCATCACCACATCTTTGCGTGAGAAAATATCCGGATAAGTCTGTCCGATATAATACACCGTATTCATCAAAGGCTTCACACGGCGCTCCGGCATCACGTCGCAAGTGATCTTACTCTCCTTCACATCCAATTCCATACTGGCCACATACCCCTCGGCAGTCCATGTATCAATATAAATTCCCACGTATGCCTCTCTCTCCAATGCCGGATAAAGATCGGTAATATCCTGCACCCAAGTCACACTCTTTTCCCATTTCGGGATATATACAGGACGCCTCTTGCTGCTCAAAGAATCATTATCCGAACTATAATACCCCACACCGAACGGGGTCATAAAACGCATCAGTTCAAGGGTAGGCACATAATCCTGACCCGGAACAATACCAATCATTTTTTCATATTTGGTACTGTCTACCGCAGGAAACGCCCTCTTGCCTTCGGCTATATTCATCAGATTAATCACCGATTCTTTGGGAAGCACAAAACAAGAGCCAGATTTATCCCAACGGTCACCATTGGAAGCTACAGTTACTTTCAGGGTAACATCCACATCCCTTTTATAATCGGGCAAGGTTATTTTCTTTAAAATGATACGCCCGTTTACCAGACGGATCACTCCGTCAGCATTGGCAGGAGTATAATTAGGGAAAGAATCGGGACGAAAACAAACAGGGGTTTTGTCGAATACTTGAATATGAGTATTTCCCAATGCCGGTAATTCTTTGTGATTTGCAGCATCGGCCGGCATCATAAAAGTTGCCGCCACAGCCAGTGGGGCAATAAAGGTCAGCAGGTTCATTCTTTTTAATTATAGGTTAGTAATCAAGGGTATATAAATTAATTTCACAAAAAACTACACGGGCCTACACAAATCGTCCGATCTGTATAAATCCATGTAGTCTATAATAAAAAAAGGAATTATTGATGCTGTTCACGCAACAAATCATTCACAGTCTTCACCGGATTAAAGGTACTCAACGGCACTTCAACAAAAACAGTGTTCCAGTCACTCATTGCGCCGTTCCACAAGCCCGGAAGCTCCAATGCTTTCAGTTCTCTACCGTTCTTTGATTTATAAGAGATAAAACCTGTAGCCTTATCCACATACTTCACCAAGTCGAATTTGTTTCCTTTATAATCGCGTACCGCACACACCAAATCCACCGGATTAAAGTGAGTACCCTTCTCGAACATCTCTTTCTTGACCGGATCATTCATGTCAATCTGAGAACTTTCCAAAATTTGCAATGAAACAGTACCATCCGCATTATAAGCCAGGAACGGGCCGCCTCCCGGTTCACCCACATTCTTCACCATACCGCATACACGCATCGGACGGTTCAACTTCTTACGCAGATAAATAACCAGATCGGCATCTTCCAGATCCTTGATATCCAGTTTGCGGCAACATAAAGTCTGCTGTAAGAAACGAATGATCTCTTCCAGCTGCGCATGTGTATATTTACCGCCATCCAGTAATTCCAAATATTCAAATACCTGCTTCTGCAGAGTAACCAGTACCCCCGCAATCAGCTTTTTATACGTAACAGTATCCTCTTTCAAGCGATCGGGAACCACATTATCTATATTCTTGATAAAGATAACATCGGCATCCAAATCATTCAGGTTCTCAATCAGCGCGCCGTGCCCCCCCGGACGGAACAACAGCTTGCCTTTATCGCGGAAAGGTTTGTTCTCCATATCGGCAGCAACCGTATCCGTACTCGGCTTCTGTTCAGAAAACGACACATCATATTCCACCCCGTATTTCTTTGCATAAACGGCAACCTTCTCTTCCACCAGCTTTGTGAACAACTCACGATGTTCCGTAGAAACGGTGAAATGCACATTCACTTTTCCGGTCTTGCCTGCCGCATACAACGCACCCTCCACCAAATGTTCTTCCAGCGGTGTACGCACACCATCCGCATACCGATGGAATTTCAACAACCCCTTCGGTAATGCCCCATAGTTCAAGCCGGCAGCTTCCAGCAGATTGGCTACTATAGGTTTATACTCCTTCCCGGCCATCAAAGCATCAATATCCTTTCCTGTATTATCCATACAAGCCGCATTCAAGTCATTGTAGAATGCGAAGCTATGAATATGGTCGAAAAATTTCTTTTCGAAATCAGTCTTCGGAATATTGTAATCAGCCCCCAGGAATTCGAACAAATTCTTGAACATGCGGCTGGCAGCACCAGAGGCGGGTACAAACTTCACGATGGTTTTCTCCCCTTCCTTATATGTATCCCATGCTTCCAAATAATTTTTCATTTCATTTTCGGCGGGAGCCATGATTCCCTTTTCAACAGAAGCGGCTGCATCCAACTTCAAAAATGGGAAACCCTTTTCAAAGCAAGCCAGTTGTTCTGCAATCTGCTGCTCGGAAATTCCTTTTTTCACTAATAAGTCTTTGTCTTCAGGTGTTAACATAAGTACATGATTTTATATGGTTTAAATAAATTGTTACCTTATTCTTTCACTATTAATTGCCCAAAAATACAAAAAAATGCGAGAACACTACCTAATAAATAAAGAAAAAAACTACCTTTACCCTCGAAAAGATTTCACGTGTTATGGAAGAAAAAGCATTTTTCACAGCCAAAGAGCGTGAGCAACTGTTCGCCCTCTATAAACGATTGCTGCAATTATCCGGCGACACCTTGCAGAAGGGTGATTGCCATAAGTTAAAAATACACCTCATAAAAGCAGTTGCCGAAGGTAACCTGCCACGAAATTGTTTCGGAATGAATCCTATCATCAAAGATATGCAGACCGCTGTCATCGTGGCCGAGGAAATTGGGATGAAACGGGCTTCCATCCTGGGGATCATGCTGCACGAATCGGTAAAGAACCATTTATGCACCTTAGCATCTGTACAACAGGAATATGGAGAGGATGTAGCGGGGATCATACGCGGTCTTGTGAAAATCAATGAGCTATACTCCAAAAGCCCTACCATAGAATCGGAAAATTTCCGCAACCTGCTGCTCTCCTTTGCCGAAGACATGCGTGTTATTCTGATCATCATTGCAGACCGCGTGAACCTGATGAGACAGATAAAGGAGACTCCCAATATAGAAGCACGCACCCAAGTAGCCAACGAAGCTGCCTATCTGTACGCACCACTGGCACACAAGCTGGGGCTATACAAACTGAAATCGGAGCTGGAAGACCTTTCCTTGAAATATACTGAACACGACGTATATTATCATATAAAGGACAAACTGAACGAAACGAAAGCCTCCCGTGACAAATACATAGCCGCCTTTATCGAACCGATACAGCATAAGCTGGAAGAAGCAGGATTGAAGTTCCACATGAAAGGGCGTACCAAGTCCATCCATTCCATCTATCAGAAAATGAAGAAACAGAAATGTCCCTTCGAAGGAGTGTATGACTTGTTTGCCATCCGAATCATTCTGGACTCTCCCGTCGACAAGGAAAAACAAGAATGCTGGCAGGTATATTCCATTGTGACCGATATGTATATGCCCAATCCCAAACGTCTGCGCGACTGGCTCTCCGTACCCAAAAGTAACGGATACGAATCCTTGCATACCACTGTAATGGGGCCTGAAGGCAAATGGGTGGAAGTACAGATACGCACCGAACGCATGGACGAGATAGCGGAACGTGGTCTGGCAGCCCACTGGCGTTACAAAGGCGTAAAAGGAGAAAGCGGTCTGGATGAATGGCTGACCTCCATCCGGGAAACACTGGAGAACGCCGACAGTGACCTGGAAGTGATGGACCAGTTCAAACTGGAATTATACGAAGACGAAGTATTCGTATTCACCCCCAAAGGTGACTTGTACAAGATGCCGAAAGGAGCGACCGTACTGGACTTTGCTTTCGCCATCCACAGCAAACTGGGGTCCAAGTGTATCGGAGCAAAGGTGAACGGAAAGAACGCACAATTAAAGCAAACGCTGAACAGCGGTGACCAGGTAGAAGTCATGACTTCAAACACCCAGACACCCAAACGCGACTGGCTGAACATCGTCACCACTTCGAAGGCAAGAACCAAAATACGCCAGGCCATCAAAGAGATAGAAGCCCGCCAGACAGAGTTCGCCAAAGAAACCATAGAACGTAAATTCAAGAACCGCAAACTGGAATACGATGAAGCAGTGATGATGCGCCTGATAAAAAAGCTGGGATACAAAACCGTAACCGAGTTCTACCAGGACATAGCCAACGAGACAAGAGATGCGAACGACATCATCGAAAAATACCTGGAACTGAAGAAAAAGGAAACGGAAAACCGGGAAGATATTGTCTATCGCAGCGCCGAGAATTTCAGCATGCAGACAGCACAGGACGACAAGACCTTCAAAGAGGACGTACTGGTCATTGATCAGAATTTGAAAGGACTGGACTTCAAATTAGCCAAATGCTGTAACCCTATCTATGGCGATGATGTATTCGGATTTGTAACCATCAGCGGAGGAATCAAAATACACCGTACCGACTGTCCTAATGCACGGGAGTTGCAATCACGTTTCGCCTACCGTATCGTAAAGGCGCGTTGGGCTGGGAAAAGCCACGGCAAACAATACCCCATCACGCTGCGCATCGTTGGCCATGATGATATAGGAATTGTGACAAATATCACCTCCATTATCAATAAGGAAAACGATATCCTGCTCCGTTCCATCAGCATCGACTCGCACGACGGGCTGTTCAGCGGCATGATGACCGTAATGGTAGATGATACTTCAAAGCTGGAATCATTAGTAAAAAAGATAAAGACAGTAAAAGGAGTAAAACAGGTAAACAGAGGATAAACTCACCCCAAACTTAAAAAAATGAATGAACTGCATAAACGACTAAAAAGCTTTACATACGCCTGGAAAGGCGTATGTAGTTTTTTAAGCAAGGAACACAATGCCTGGATACATTGCGCAGCCATCATCGCCGTAACCATTGCAGGCATCCGGTTTGAAATAACACGCACCGAATGGCTTGTCATCCTCCTGTGCTTTGCAATGGTACTGGCTGCCGAAGCATTCAACACAGCCATAGAACGCCTGGTAAACCTGGTATCACCAGACTACCATCCCATAGCCGGAGACGTAAAGGACATAGCGGCAGGAGCCGTACTGATTTGCGCTATCTTTGCCGCCCTCATAGGGTTGATTATCTTTGTCCCTTATTTTTAAAGGTGTTAATTTACCATTTATTTCACTAACAGTTAAAGACCTTTTATAAAAAAAACAGTAATTTAGCCCCGATAATTTTTAAAAAGTGGAACTAATGAAGAAAATTTTGCTTTCAACATTATTGTTGATTATAGGGTTAACCACATACGCAGCCGTATGGCAATCTCAAGGAGAAGCAGAAATAACCTTTGAGAAAACAACACATAACTTCGGTTCATTCCCCGAGTCTAGCCCGAAAGTTACTTGCGTTTTCAAATTCAAAAATTCGGGAGACGGTCCCTTGGTCATCCATCAAGCGATCGCATCTTGCGGATGTACTGTTCCCCAATATCCTAAAGAGCCCATCAAACCGGGTGAAAGTGGACAGATAACAGTGACTTATAATGGAGCCGGCAAATTTCCGGGACATTTCAAGAAATCAATCACTATCCGCACAAACGGGAAAAATGAAATGACACGTCTTTATATAGAAGGTGATATGACCCCGAAAGGCACAGTTGCAGAATAGAATTCTCACATCATAAGAGAGAGGATGTATCAAAACAAAAGAAGATTCGAGTTTGATACATCCTCTTTTTATATCCGGAAAACACTGCCCCGCCTGCCTGTATCCAAGTAAAGACAAAAAAATAAGAAAAAAAGAACATTTTTCCCCAATAATAAGCCACTCTTATTCTGATTAAAATAACGTACTTTGCAGCAAATTTAAGAGAACAATGACAAACAAGCTATTATTCTTTGTCCTGCTGGCCCTCTGTTTCAGTGGCTGTGACATGCTGGAAACCCATCCATACGATGTACATATTACAGGAGAAAGAGAACTGACCAACAAAAACATCCAGTTGATAGAAAACAAAATGCAAGGCAAAAAAACAATCCGCTTTGCCATGATCAGTGATACCCAACGATGGTACAACTCTACCGAAGATGTTGTAAAAGCCCTCAATGCCCGTGGTGACATAGACTTTGTCATTCACGGAGGAGACCAGTCCGATTTCGGCGTCACAAAAGAATTCATATGGATGCGGGACATATTTAACAAATTCCAGATGCCCTACGTATGCCTTTTAGGCAACCACGACTGCCTGGGTACAGGTGAAGACGCATACAGAGCCATTTATGGAGATCCCAACTTCGCCTTCACAGCCGGAAATGTACGCTTTATCTGCCTCAATACCAATGCGATGGAATATGATTATTCGGAACCGGTTCCCGATTTCAATTTTATAGAAAATGAACTGAACAACCTGTCGCCTGAAATAGAAAAAACGGTATTCGCAATGCACGTAAAACCTTTTGAATTTGTATTCAACAACAATGTAGCAAAAATCTTCCAACTATACGTCAACCAGTTCCCCAAAGTCCAGTTCTGTCTTTACGGCCATGAACACAAATTCGCAGTAGATGATCTATTCAACGACGGAGTTCTGTATTTCCAATGCCCCTGCATAGACAAACGCATCTACTTATTATTCACCATTAAAGAAGATGGAACCTACGATTATGAAACAGTTGAATTTTAAAAAGATATTTCTGAACCTATTGTGGCCACTATTGCCTTTTACGGCACAAGCCCAAGAAAATAATACACTTTACTCCATCTTATCCAAAGACAGCATACTTGTCTCCTCTCCTTCCGTTCAAAACCAAGAGGAAGATATTGTAACCCAAATGCCAAACCGGCACCATAAATACGACAAGCGCGTACACCGTTACAGGCGTGCGTGGGAAGCTTTGATCCCCACCCACACCAAATTACAGTACGCCGGTGGAATGGGCCTGTTATCCTGGGGCATAGGCTGGGATTATGGAAAAAGAGGCCAATGGGAAACCGATCTTCTTTTGGGCTTCATCCCCCGCTACTCATCCAAACATTTCAAGATGACCATGACCTTGAAACAGAATTATATCCCGTGGAGTATCTGGCTGGGCAAAGACTTCTCGCTGGAACCGCTGACTACCGGAATCTATTTCAACACCGTATTCAGCGATGATTTCTGGACAAGCGAACCTGAGCGCTATCCCCGTGGATACTACGGATTTTCCACCCGTATCCGCACCCATATCTTTCTGGGACAACGCGTCCGTTTCGATGTGCCCGAAAAGTACCGGAAGTTCTCTAAAAGTATCACCGCATTCTACGAAATCAGCACATGCGATTTATACGTTGTCAGTGCGTTCAACAACAGTTATTTGAAACCCGATGACTATCTGAGACTATCATTTGGATTGAAATTTCAGATATTCTAATCAAATCATGAGGATGTTTCTCTATTTTTTCACTATTTTTGGGCATTTATTATGATAAATTTCAAAAATAACAACATAGAGAAACATGAAACAAGAAGAAGAAAAATCGGTTGGATTGCCCGATAACGCGTTCCGACCTCTGAAACCGGGGGAACAATATCACCCCATCATGTCACCAAACAAAAAATATCCCGAAGTAAACCTATGGTCTGTGCTATGGGGTATCGCCATGGCGGTATTATTCTCGGCGGCCGCAGCTTACCTGGGATTAAAAGTGGGACAGGTTTTTGAAGCCGCCATCCCTATCGCCATCATCGCCGTAGGTGTATCGGGAGCCGCCAAGCGTAAAAACGCGTTAGGTGAGAATGTCATCATCCAATCCATCGGTGCCTGTTCGGGAGTCATAGTGGCAGGAGCCATCTTCACATTGCCCGCCCTTTATATATTGCAGGACAAATACCCCGAAATGACAGTCAACTTCTTTCAGATGTTTGTCAGCTCACTGCTGGGAGGTATTTTGGGGATCCTGTTCCTCATCCCCTTCCGTAAATATTTCGTCAGCGACAAACATGGCGAATATCCCTTCCCCGAAGCCACTGCCAGTACGCAAGTGCTTGTTTCCGGCGAGAAAGGCGGAAGCCAGGCAAAGCCATTGCTTTTTGCAGGACTAATAGGAGGTCTGTACGATTTCATTGTAGCCACATTCGGCTGGTGGAATGAAAACTTCACCACCCGCGTATGCGGCTGGGGTGAGATGGTTGCCGAAAAAGCCAAACTGGTGATGAAAATAAACACCGGTGCAGCAGTATTAGGCCTAGGCTATATTGTCGGCTTGAAATACGCGGCTATCATTTGTGCCGGTTCATTGGTGGTATGGCTGGTTATTGTTCCAGGTATGGCCCTGTTGTTCGGCGACCAAGTGCTGAATGCATGGAATCCGGCCTTGACACAAACCATCAGCGAAATGTCACCCGAAGTTATATTCAAGGAATATGCCAAAAGTATCGGTATTGGTGGTATCGCCATGGCCGGTGTGATCGGTATCGTGCGCTCATGGGGCATTATAAAGAGTGCTGTGGGACTGGCCGCCAAAGAGATGGGCGGCAAGAAGGTGGAAGCAAACGTCATCCGCACGCAGAAAGACCTTTCCATGAAAATAATCGCCTTCGGGTCCATCTTCACCATCCTGCTGATCTTACTGTTCTTCTTTTTTGATGTGATGCATGGAAATGTATTACACAGCATTGTAGCCATCCTGCTCGTAGCCGGCATTGCATTCCTGTTCACCACCGTAGCAGCCAACGCTATCGCCATAGTCGGCACTAACCCTGTATCGGGAATGACACTGATGACACTGATACTTGCCTCAGTAGTAATGGTTGCCGTTGGACTGAAAGGTGCTACCGGCATGGTTGCTGCACTGGTTATGGGTGGTGTGGTTTGTACGGCACTCTCTATGGCAGGCGGATTCATCACAGACTTGAAAATAGGTTACTGGCTGGGCAGTACTCCTGCCAAACAGGAAACATGGAAATTCCTCGGCACACTAGTATCGGCAGCAACTGTGGGCGGCGTCATCATGATCCTGAACAAGACCTACGGCTTCTCCACCGGCGCATTGGCAGCTCCGCAGGCCAACGCGATGGCAGCCGTAATAGACCCGCTGATGAACGGTGTAGGCGCTCCCTGGCTGCTTTACGGAATAGGCGCTGTGCTGGCATTGGTGCTGACCTACTTCAAAGTACCCGCACTGGCTTTTGCGCTGGGTATGTTCATTCCACTGGAATTGAACCTGCCGTTGCTGGTAGGTGGAGCGGTGAACTGGTATGTCACTACCCGCAGCAAAGACGAGGCAGTGAATGCCGAACGTGGCGAGAAGGGAACTTTGCTGGCATCCGGATTCATAGCCGGAGGCGCATTGATGGGGGTTGTCAGTGCCGCCATGCGCTTTGGCGGTATCAATCTGATCAACGAAGAATGGCTGAGCAACCCGTTGAGCGAAGTGCTGTCAATGGCCGCCTATATCCTCCTGATCATATGGCTGGTTAAAGCCAGTATGCATATAAAGAAAAAATAACCCTTTTTCAAATACCGTGAAAATAAAAGCTATATGAAACGAATCTTACTAATGAGTTTACTTGCAATCTCTACCGCATTATCTGCCCAGAAACCTGTAGAGTTGGAATTATGGCCCGATGGCGCCCCCAACTCCAACGGCATCACCACTCCCGAGCAGAAATTAGAAAACAACCGGATTTCCAATGTCAGCGAGCCTACCCTTACCGTTTATCCGGCAGCCAAACCGAACGGACTGGCCGTCGTGGCTTGTCCCGGAGGGGGATACATACGCCTGGCAATGAATCACGAAGGGCACGATATGGCAGACTGGTTCAACGCACAAGGCATCACATACGCCGTATTGAAATACCGTATGCCAAACGGACACCATGATGTACCGTTGAGCGACGCCCATCAGGCTATCCGGCTGATGAGAGAACACGCCAACGAATGGCATATTCAAAAAGTGGGTATCATGGGGGCCTCTGCGGGCGGACATCTGGCCAGTACGGCAGCCACCCACTATACAGCCGGAACGCGTCCGGATTTTCAGATCCTGTTTTATCCCGTCATAAGCATGGATCTGTCCAACTGCCATAAGGGCTCACGTGACAATCTTTTAGGGAAAAGCCCGTCAGAAGAGCTAGTGAGACTTTACTCCAATGAACTGCAAGTAACAGGCGACACTCCTCCCGCCTTCATCATGCATAGCAGCGATGACGGAGCTGTACCCGTCAGCAACAGCGTGAGCTATTACCTGGCGCTGGTAAAGAATAAAGTCCCTGCTTCCCTCCACACCTATCCTATCGGCGGCCACGGCTGGGGCTTCCGCGACAGCTTTACCTATAAGCGCCAATGGACGGGAGAATTAGAAAAATGGCTGAGAGAAATACTGTAAAAAAGCAAGGAGATCTGGCAAAACAAAAATGACTGCTCCGAAAAGTTACAGATAGTAATTATAACACTTATTCATTGGCCATTACCTGTCACAGGTGTGGTATAAACGTATTTGAATACCTATGCGACATTATAGACCGTTGTGCCGCATGGTTTCCCAATACCTCTATAGAAAAATATCGTGATTTACTTCCGGGCAAATGGAAGCAGACACAAAAATAGCCGCCCCAAAATCTGGACGGCTATCTTTTTTATAGCTTATACGCTATCGCGGAAGGTTGTACCAATACAGAGTTTGATGCGACCCTTTCTTTAGTCTTTTAGGATGCTCAAATTATAAATTCATATTTCCAAAAACTGGATTTTGACACACCCACTTTCTATTTCCGATAAACACCTGCATCTTTATCTGCAGAAGACAAAAAACAGGCATTCGTTTCTCTTTCGCTTATTTTCTTGCGCCAAGTTGAATATCCAAATGATACAAAGCCACATCACCACCCAGCTTGATCTTGTCCAAAATACCCTGAACGGTAGCTTCCTCTTCTACCTGCTCGCGTACAAATCCCCACAAGAAATCCTGAGAAGCCTTGTCCTTTTCAGCAGAAGCAACATCTACCAGTTTGTCAATCAATTCGGAAACATGGCATTCATGCTTGTATACATGCTCGAACACATCCAGCGGAGAAGCCCATTCCTGAGGAACAGCATCCACAGCCCCCACCTTGGCTTGTCCGCCACGTTTCATCACATATTGCGCCAACACATCAGCATGATCACTCTCCTCATGAGCCTGCGCTTTCATCCATGAAGCAAAACCTTCATAGCCTTTCGCAGCGAAGAAATAAGACATGGAAAGATAAAGATTGGCCGACCACATTTCGGCTACAATCTGAGCATTAATTGCGTCTTGTAATTTTTGTGAAATCATAATTTTTATTTTTTAGTTAAATTGTAACTGTTGCAAATATATAATTTTTCTAGCGATTAACACTATGTCCGTTCACCTTTTTATAAAAATTATATTTTATCTCATCCAAGTCTTTGCGATTCAAAAGAAAAGTCTTACCTTTGCACCCGCTAATACGGGTTATTAGCATTAATTCAAATCATTAATTATAAAAACATTATTTAGAAATGGCAACTAAAATCAGATTGCAAAGAAACGGACGCAAAAGCTATGCGTTTTATTCAATCGTTATCGCAGACGTAAGAGCTCCACGTGATGGTAAATTTACTGAAAAAATTGGTACTTACAACCCTAATACCAATCCTGCCACAGTAGATTTGAATTTTGAACGCGCACTTCATTGGGTAATGTGCGGTGCACAGCCTACTGACACAGTACGTAACATCTTGTCAAAAGAAGGTGTTTACATGAAAAAGCACTTGCTGGGCGGTGTTGCCAAAGGCGCATTCACAGAAGCAGAAGCTGAAGCTAAATTCGAAGCTTGGAAGAACAACAAACAATCTGGTCTGGCTACTTTGAAGGCTAAACTGGATGAAGCAAAGAAAGCTGAAGCAAAAGCTCGTTTGGAAGCTGAAAAGAAAGTAAATGAAGAAATTGCCAAGAAAGTAGCTGAGAAGAAAGCTGCTGAAGCCGCTGCCAAGGCTGAAGCAGAAGCCGCTAACGCTCCTGCTGAAGAAGCACCTGCTGCTGAAGCTACTGAAGCTCCAGCTGAAGCATAATTCAATTTTACTTCAAAAAGAACAGCTCCTCTGATCTATATCGGAGGAGTTTTTTTATGCTCTTATCCGAGGAATCAAAGGGAGTTTATCTCATCTTCCGAAAGTCCGGTAACTTTTGCGATTTCAGCTATGGAAAGCCCGGCATTCTTCAAATTTCCTGCAATAGCTTTGGCTTTCATCCATTCACCTTCTGCAATGCCTTTCTGAATAGCTGTATTAATCACATTGTTCCAATCTCTATATACTTTCAAACTCTCCTCATAGGCATAAAGGTTCTCTTTTGAGAACTGAGCAATTTCGGCAGCCTCAAACAGCCGGTTGAACACACGTTCCTGAAGGGCAGTGGGACGTTCCATCAAACGGGCCAGATTCTTGAGCACAAACATCCATTTATCAAACAACGTATCCAACTCCTGCTCGGTTTTATGGAATTTAGGCATTTCCAGATACACAAAAGTCAGTTTGTCAAAAAACACTTCATGAGTAGTTGTATCCATCAGCTTCACTTCATGGCGGAAGCCGGAAGACGAAACATCATCCAAGGCAAAATTCAAGATACCGATCACATACACTGCTTTCAGTTCATAGTCCCAGATTCCCCCTTTAATAGCCTGTTCCCTGATAGGATAGGTAGCATAATAAATACTCCGGTCCTTGAAAAACTGTTGCTCCCCTCTCTGCATTTCTATCAGAATCTTTTCTCCTTTTTCATTTTCACAATAGACATCAAAGACAGCCCGGCGGTCAATCTCTTTGCTGCCCAGATGCTCTGTATTCAAGTAGGTGACATCCTCAATGACCTGCTTGCCATCGAACAAGGCATTCAAGAAGCCAATAAGAATCTCTTTGTTCAAGTCGGTTCCAAACAATAATTTGAATGCAAAGTCCGTATAGGGATTTACATATCTTTCACGCAATCCTTCACTACACATAAGCGTTTGATATTTAAAGTTATTTTAATTCTGTTGAAAGCAGTTCAATACAAAGGAACGAAAAAAAGCGGATTTCAAGAAAGTTATCTGCTAATAAATTGTTAATGTTCCAATATGTCACTCACCTCTATAGGGAGAAAGCGTTTATACAAAGACGGGAATAACTGTATAAAGAGTTTCGTAATAAAAAAGAAAAAGGACTGTCCTGCCGGTTAACTCCTTATGTTTTTAACTTACAGCCTGTAAATATTCAAAGAAATATCATGCAACAGGCTTGAGGTCGCTACTTTTCTACCCTCTAACGATGAGTTCACATCCTTTACTTATAAGCTGTAAGCAACAATAAAGGGGCTGTCATTCACGACCAGCCCCTTTATTTATCTTCAAATTTAAAACCTTATTTTGTTACTTCAGGCTCACCTTGCAGTTCAAATTTAGCATTTCCTAAACCTTTAAAAGTATAAGTATAAGTAAATGTTTCAAGCCCATTATACACTTTTGCAGAAATGACATAGAAACAATCAACCCCACTTACTTGCGCGCCGGCTGTAGGATACTCTGTTGCCAAGATCAATTCAATACCCTCCTGAACCATAGACAACAAATAAGCCTCAGCCTCTTTATCATCTGCCGGCACCACCCCATCGGGGTCATTCGAACGGCGTTTAGCCAACTGGATATTGAAGTTTACATAATAAGAGCTGCCACCGAACCAGTATTCCGAGTTTCCATATTTGGCATCCATATACCCAGCATCCTTATTCGCTTTCACCCAATTTTCCAAAATCAAATAATCTTCGGAAGCCAATGATTTCGTTACCGTCGGATCAAACAACCACTCGGTTCCATTATGTACAAAATTCACTTTTTCTTTCAGTTCAATATTGTTATTCAGAACCCATGTACCCTCCTTGAACAAATACTCGTCCACCTCAATCGTCGTTACCTTATTATAATATTTGTACATGACGGCTTTTGAATCCCCTTCCTGGGCATATGGAAATTTCTGAGCTAGGAACTGGGGCAGATAATTCTCCGGAGCATCCGAAGTACTGAAGTTATCATGACTGCCCGGGCTTCCCATAGCGTCATAATCGGCAGGAGCCACTACAACCAATCTGCTATCTTCTTTAACCTTCCAATCCGTTCCGTCAAACTGATACAATGCATTATAAGGCTTTTCATTCGTCGGAGCCAATACAGCCGATGAAATACTTACATTATCGAGCTGAACAGTAGTGGTTTTCGCCTTGGGCCCCTCGCCTACATAGCGGAACGCAACATAAACGCTTTTACCATTGTATGCCTCCAGACCGGCTTTCCCTACATTCACAAAATTATCGTTGTAGCCGTTGGCAGGCCCTTCAGGGAAAGTGAACTGGTCTTTCACGCTAGTCCACTGTGCCATATCAATCGAACCATTTCCCGCATATGTATCGGAAACCAATACATCCAGACAATCTGCATTATAGTATCCGAACTTTATGTCGAAAGACAGTCCGGCATCTTTGCTCGTCACTGCTACTGCCGGAGAAATGAACCAAGTATCCACTTCACCCTCAAAATTGTTGGCCGAGAATTGTGCATAACCATTATTGCTATAGATCTTTCCCTGCCATTTTTTATCACCTTTCAATGTCACCTGCTCCCAGCCTTCCAATACGATATCTTTGTCTTTTTCAACCGTTTCAAAGTCCTGAGAGTACAAATCCTCACCTGTAAATTCAGGGTCAACATCGTCATATTTGTAATCCACCAGCACAAGATCACCTTTTGCCGCATCCTTATACTGACCGGCCAGCCACCCGGGCAATACGGTAGCTGGAGCATGTGCCGGAGCCAGGAACTTCACGGGAGAGCCTTCACCCCACAAAGCCTCATAATCCTTATCACCCAAAGAAGTATTAGTCACTGTCCTATACTCCAGTACGTAATCGGAAGGAGTATTCTGATAGTTATAGGTCACTCCTACCGAAGAACCTTTCCCCCATGAAGGCAGCATCTTCGCGATGATGGAAGGAACATACTTCTCAGCCGATGCAAACTCGTTCAGAGCCTTATCCGTCTTGACGGCATTCGCCAAGGCTTTTTCAGCATCCGAAGTGGCAGCCTTCGCCGCTGCAGAGCTGATCGTTTCGTAATCGGCATCAGTCAGTACATATTCCGCCATCGTCTGGGTGTTCGTTGTACCTTCCGCATCGATTTCATTATAAATATCGTCCATGGGATCACATGCCGCAGCAAAGAATCCCAACAAAGACCATGCAATTAAATTATATTTTAACTTCATATTTATTGACTATTTTAGAGATTAAAAGATTACTTTAAAACCGGCAGACCATGTAGTACCGAAGCCGTAATATACCAATGCAGTTTTCCAGTCATGGTTCGTACCGTCCTTAGCATCGGCTATATATTCCGTATTAGTCAAATTATATACATTACTGTATACGATGGCACGGATATCTTTGGTAATATTGAAACGATAGTTCATGCCCAAATCAATCGTACCATAATCTGGCAACTTCCAGGAGTCAATACCGGCATCCGCTTCATTCACCCGGTTCTGAGGATCGAAGTCTGCATAGTTCTTGCCGAAGAAGTTGTAGTCGGCCGAGATTTTAAATCCTTTGAACGGTTCCCAAGAAGCGCTCAATGCGGAAGTGAGCTGTGCGGAGTTACCCACATGGACATCTTTCAGATAAGCGTCGTATGTTCCGATAGGATTATTCGCTTCATCATACATAGTGAAGTGAATATCATCTTTCCATTTCCAATCGCCTAAAGAGAACATACCTTTCAATTCAAAGGACTTGACAGGACGGTAAGTCGCTTCCAGCTCCACACCCATGTGAACAGCGTCCAAGCCTGTAAGGTTGGCATATTCCTGACCGATCTTACGGCGCAAGGACTTATCCATCCATTGAGTGTAATAACCATTCAATGCAATATTGACCTGTTCCGTGCTAAATCCATAACCCAATTCAAACGTAGTAATTTTTTCGTAGGGTACATCCTTTTCGGGAGCTGCCGTATTGCTTGCAAAGACAGAGTTGAAGAAAGGCGCGCGGGTAAAATATCCTGCATTGACAAATACATTGTGGTTGTCATTGAACTTATAGTTAAAACCACCTTTCACGCTCCAAGGCAGGAAATTCTGAAGGCTGGACACTCTGTCCAGTTTATCCGCACCCGTGGCAGAGTATCTTGAATCCGTACCACCACGGTCATCGTATCTATAAGCCTCTTCGGTCAATGATGCCGACAGGAATCCCGACCACTTGTCGGTATTATATTCAGCCTGTGCAAAAACACCGCCCCAGAATATCTCTCCAATGCTATAGTAATTGAACTTGTCACCCACTTTCAGCAACTGGTTCTTGGTTTGGAATGCCAGCGGCGAGGTCTGCAGATAGAACTCACCACCCAGCAAATCATCAATTTCCTCTGTATGATACCCTTTATAGTAACGTAAGTCAACACCTCCCGTAAGAGTCAGGTTCTCAGTCAGATGATTCTTATAGGAACTCAGCATGCCATACCAGTCATGGTCATTGACAGCATTGGTAAAAATCACCTGCGACCCGTTTTGAGAAGCCGCATTGGCAGCCATAGCACGTTCGTAGTCGAACAAACCGTCCGGAGTCATCATGGCACCATCTTTAGGACGGCCGGTATTGTTATCAATAGTCAGCCAATTACTCATCGCGCCACGTGCACGGCGTCCGCCGCCTGTAGCCATTGAGCCGTATAGAGAAGTGGTCAGTGTCGATTTATCGTCGATAGTCCAGTAATGATTCAAAGAAACCTGAGGCTTATGATAATAATTATAGCCATAACCGCTACCTACCGCTTCACCGTTGATATAACCATATCCGTTATTGAAACGTCCGCCATCGGGACTATTCTTGTAATCCTCGATATAGTGCATGGTCGAGCGCTGGTTGTGCCACTGAGGAGCTCCAAAAGCTGTCAATGACAATTTATGATGATCGTTGATTACCTTCGAGATATTTCCAAAGTAAGTCCATCCTTCATAATTGGTACCTTTCACGTAACCATCTCCCGTATTCAGCGCCCCCATGAATGTAATAGCCCATCCGTTGTCCATCAGTCCGGTAGAGAAAGAAACCGAATACTTGCGGAAACCATCGTTACCAATACCGAAATAAGCTGATCCACCTTTTTGGGCTTCGGTACTTTTAGTAACCATATTCATGGTTCCTCCCACAGAAGAAATACCTAATGCTGACGCACCCAAACCACGCTGTACCTGAATAAACTGGCTCACATCAGACAAACCGGACCAGTTAGACCAATAAACCTTACCGTTTTCCATGCCGTTGATGGGCACACCATTGATCAGCACGCCTAGGTTGGACGAATCAAAACCACGCATATTGATACGGGAATCACCATAGCCACCACTTTCACGGGTTACATACACCGAAGGAACTGATTTCAGCAATTCGGGGAATTCCAAATTACCTATTTTCTCCTCTATCTTGGCCAGTTTCACGTTAGAAATAGGAATAGGAGTCTGACGGTCGCTCTTTATAATAGAGGCAATAACACTGACCTCACCCAAACCAATAGCATCTGGAGACATCTTGACCTCACCCAAGTCTATCGTATTGCTTCCTTTTACTTGATGCGTAATTTCGTTGTATCCCAAGTACTTGAATACAAGAGTAGCCTTAGAAGAGGTAAGTTTCAACACAAAGTTACCGTCAATATCCGTTACAGTACCCAGTGTCGTACCGCTAACCGATACAGTGGCCCCAATCAATGGCTCATTGTTCTCGGCATCTACTACTTTACCTTTTACTGTTCCTTGCGCAACAGCCGTAGCAGTGAAACAGATTGTCAGAACTGCCAACAGGAGGAAATGCTTTAGATGATTTCTCATAATTTTGTCTTTGATTTAAATTAATTAGTTAGTATTTCATTCCCAATAGGAAAGACAAAGATAAAAATTTAATTCATATAAATTGAATTTATATTAGATTATTTAAACGAAAAGGGTACTTTTTAGGCGGAATATGACAATTATGTTAAGAAAAGAACAAAAAGCCGCCTCAAAAGAGGGGAAAACTGTCCGGAAATTCCAGAGCAACTGCCACATATTACTGTAGAAAGAAGGGCAAATGGAAACCGCCGGAACTATTTTCAGCATACCTTATTCCCAAAGCCGTATCCACTGATCCGGACAAATCCGGCCCGCCCCTACGACAAAACGACAGGTCACTTTCATTCAGGCTCTCTCACTTTCAAAATGACAGAGCAAAAAGAAAACGAAAGAATGTGCATACAAAAAGAGGCGCACCTTCATGGGTACGCCTCTCTATCCTGTTCCTGTATTGTCTGATACAGGCTATTTCATTTAGTTAAAGATATAACGGACACTGAACTGTATGGAATACGTAGAATTGAAACTGTTCAGATTGGAATACGTATCAGTCAGTTTCTTTCCTCCGTTCTTCTGGAACTGGTAAGCGCCGCCCTTATAGCTCAACAAGGAAGTATTGTTCACCGTCTTATAAATTCCCCAGTCGCTATTCAGCAAGTTCAGGAAGTTCTTGATATCCACTCCGAACTGCAAGGTATTGCGCTTGCCCCCTACATTGAGGAAGAAATCCTGATTGAACTTCAAATCCAGCTGATGATGCCAGGGCATGATGGCTCCTCCGCGTTCGGCATACTTGCCTTTACGGCCTTTCAGATAACTGTCCTCATTAATGTAAGCCCAGAAATCATCGCGCTGCTCCTTGGCAGAATAAGTCACCTCACCCGTCTTGCTGTCAGTATAATCGGCAAAGTTCCACTTATCCAGCGCCTCGCGGGATGCCGGAATGTACAGCAAGTTGTTTGAGCCGTAATCGCCTACAATATTTCCGGTGAATGTATAGGAATAACGGGCGGCGGAATATCCTCCGGCATAGCCCATGTTCATACCCTCATAAATCAAAGACAAGGAGGAAGCGAAATTCTTGGCGTATTTAATACGGTAAGCGGCGGAAGCCAGCACACGGTTGGGCGATACATACGTACCATAGCCGGTCTCCGTGTCATTATTTCCGTTGACAGAGTAACGGTTGTTGTAATAAGCCGAGTTCACCTGGTCGCCGATGCCGTCGCCATACGACTTGGCATAAGAACGGGTGTAGGAAGCGGAAAGATGCAGGCCGAAATCAAATGTCTTGGCCAGTGAGGCGGTGAGTGAGTAATAATAAGCGCTGTTTCCCGCATTGGTGATATAATAAGCATCCGTCTTGTTCGCATTGGAGTACTCAAACATTCTGCGGACATCACCCGGAGCTATCTCCTGCTCTCCTTTAAACTTACGTCCCAAATTGGTCACTGTAGCCGGATTGAACTCTTTGCTGAAAATACCTTCCAACGTAAAGTCAATGTCTCCGGGAAGTTTTGCATCAAAAGCCAATGATGACTTCCAGGTGGCATTCATCTTCAAGTCGCGGTCAATGATGGTGGCTCCGGAAGGTGCGGCAGGATCGGTAGCCGCCGGAAGGTTCAAGTTAGGATCTTTCAACATATCAGCCACGCTGGTGTGGAAACTCGGTTGTCCGTACTTAGCGTCCTTCTGCTCGTTATAATAATAGGTGCTTTGTCCGCAATTGGCATTACCTACTGCCGAAACCAGCCATACGAACGGCAGACGGCCGATGAAGTAACCGCTACCGCCACGCAATACATACTTACGCTCGCCTGTAAGGTCCCAGTTGAAGCCGATACGGGGGGAGGCGGTCAGCTGGTAGGATGAAGGCAACTGGTCTGTGGCGTAATGATATCCGTCAAAGTCAATCTGTGCGAAATTCTTGTTATAGTTGTTCTTCAGCTCCGGATAAATGGGCAGTTCGAAACGCACCCCGGCAGTCAGTCTGAAGTTGTCTGTGATATTCATCTGGTCCTGCAGATAGAAAGAAAGCTGCTGGTACTTCATGTTCGCCAGGAACTGGGAACCGTCCCCGGTGTTGGAATAAGTGACACCGAAAGCAGCCGGAGCTCTGTTGTTCACAAAATCATCCCAAGAGGAATAGACATAATAACCGCTACCCGCCTGCATGAATCCGTTCACTGCCTTATTGGACTCAAACTGGATACCGCCCATAAAGTTATGGATACCGCTGGAGAAATTGAATTCATCGGTAATGACAAAGGTCTTCACCTGGCGCAAGTTCCCTTCTGTAAAGGGGTCCGGGCCGAATGAGGCATACAGGGAGCCTTGGTCAAGAATATCCACCGTAGGGAATGTCCCCCCTTCGTATGTACGCGGTTCGTTCTGATAAGAATAAGTGAAACGCAGGGCGTTATTGATAGCCCCCCATTTTGAATTCCATTCGGAAGCGATGGAGGTGAAGTTCTGTTCCTGCATATAGCGTGAGCTTTCAAAGTACAGACCGGTGTTTGCTGTACGGCCCGAACTGCTCTTGCCCGCACTGCCGTCTACTCCGCCCGGATAAATGATTGAATCCTTAAACGGAGTGGTGGAAGAGGAAGGGTTGGAGGAATACTTGGAATGGGTATGGGTGAAACGGAAATTAATCTTGTTGTTGTTGTTGATGTTCCAGTCCAGACGGCCCATGATCTTGTAAGAAGGGGTTTCCAAAGAGTATCCTTGATAACGTCCCGGATTATAGTTGTATTTTTCCGACAGGTATTGGCTGATGTTGTTCATCCCCACAAAGGTACGGCCGCCTACCGTTGTGGTGTTCTCGAACGGACGGTGCACGATGCCGTTGGTGCTCCATTCGTCATTGGCGCCGCTACGCGCTATGCCCGACGGACCTGCCTGCACATTATCCTGATATTCGCCGTTCACGAAGAAGAATAACTTGTTTTTAATGATCGCACCTCCCAAAGAAGCTCCGTAGGTGGTACTGTGGTCACGGTTGCGGGTCAGCTCATAGTCCTCTACCTTATTACCGGTAAGGTGGGTATTGGAAGTATACATATAGGCTGTACCTTTGAACTCATTCGTACCACTCTTTGTCACGGCGTTGATGGCACCTCCTGTAAACCCGCTCTGACGGACATCAAAGGGAGTGGTGGAAACGGAAATCTGTTCCAACGCATCCAGAGAGATAGGCGAACCGCCTGCCGGCAAGTTCGAGCCGATACCGAAGGCATTATTGAAAGCGGCTCCGTCCACAGTGACATAAGACTGGCGGTAGTTACCTCCACCCACTGAGAAACCGCTACCGATATTGGCTCCCTGAGGGGTCAGACGCATGATATCATTCATGCTGCGGCTCACCGTAGGCACTTCCGACATTCTGGCCGCATCGACATTAGTCACCGCTCCGGCGCGGTCAGACTTCATATTGCTGCTCTTGGAAGCGGTTATCACTACTTCATCCAGCAGTTCGGTAGACTCCTTCAAGTTCGCATCCAATACGTAATTCTCTCCCAACTGGAGATTGATGCTCTTGTAAACCACTGATTGATAACCTACATAAGAAACTTCTACTTTGTAAGGACCGCCGGCACGCATGCCCTGGATGGAATAACGGCCGTCCACATTGGTAATGGCCCCATAATGGGTGCCGGACGGCTCATGAATAGCCTGAATCGTCGCGCCGATAATGGCTTCATTGCTTTGATCGACCACCTTTCCACTCATTGACGAGGTAGTGACCTGAGCGTTAACAGTAGCAGCGATTACCAACATAACCACCGCAAAAAAAGATCGCATTCTTTTTACCATAAACTTTTTATTAATTAATATTATAATTAATGTCTTAAAAGACGTTGCAAAGATAGCTAATAGAAACGATATACAAACTACAAATCGGTTACAATTTACAGTGGCAGGTCTATAGAAAGAGAATTTATAGTTTTATGGTGAACCACATTCATCCTGCCGGATGACCCCGGGACACGGGCCGACGGGAATTCCATGCGGTGCGCGCATAATAAGATAGGTGTATAATAAAAAGGCTCTTAACCTCAAAAACGTCTTTATACTGAGGACGTTGCCATACATTTCTGACGAGCCGTTGTGTGTATATGCAAACTTACCCAAGAATACGTTACTGTTCGTACACTTGGGTAAGATTTTATAGACAGGGCGTCATCAGTCTTCCATCAGCTTGCGGTAGCGCACCCGTTTCGGCTCCTCATTACCCAAACGCTTCATCTTGTTCTCTTCGTATTCCGAATAGGATCCTTCAAAGAAAAAGACCTCACTGTTTCCTTCGAAAGCCAGGATATGGGTACAGATACGGTCCAAGAACCAACGGTCGTGGCTGATCACCACCGCACAGCCCGCAAAATCGTCCAGACCTTCTTCCAATGCGCGCAGCGTGTTCACGTCAATATCATTGGTAGGCTCGTCCAGCAGCAGCACGTTGCCTTCTTCCTTCAGTGCCATAGCCAGATGCAGGCGGTTGCGCTCACCACCCGAAAGCATTCCACAAAGTTTCTCCTGATCGGCTCCCGAAAAATTGAAACGGCTGAGGTAGGCACGCGCGTTGATATCCCTGTTTCCCAGACGGATCAGTTCGTTTCCACCGCTGATCACCTGATAAACGGACTTGGCAGGGTCGATATCTTTATGTTGCTGGTCCACGTATGCCAGTTTCACGGTCTCCCCTACCTCGAAAGTACCTTTGTCTACGGTTTCCAGTCCCATAATCAAGCGGAACAAGGTAGTCTTTCCGGCACCGTTAGGACCGATTACACCGACAATGCCGTTAGGGGGCAGCATGAAATTCAGGTTATCGAACAACAGCTTGTCACCATAAGCTTTCGCCACTCCTTTGGCCTCGATCACCTTGTTTCCCAAACGGGGACCGTTCGGGATGAAGATTTCCAGTTTCTCTTCCTTTTCTTTCACATCCTCATTCAGCAGCTTGTCGTAAGAGTTCAGACGGGCCTTTCCTTTTGCCTGACGGGCTTTGGGAGCCATGCGCACCCAATCCAGCTCGCGTTCCAAGGTCTTGCGGCGTTTGCTTGCCACTTTCTCTTCCATCTCCATGCGTTTGGTCTTCTGTTCCAGCCAGCTGGAGTAATTTCCTTTCCAGGGAATTCCTTCGCCACGGTCCAGTTCCAGAATCCATCCGGCTACATGGTCCAGGAAGTAACGGTCGTGGGTTACGGCAATCACCGTACCTTCATATTGCTGCAAATGCTGTTCCAGCCAGTCGATACTTTCCGCATCCAAATGGTTGGTAGGCTCGTCCAGTAACAGAATATCCGGCTTCTGCAACAGCAGACGGCACAATGCCACACGGCGACGCTCGCCTCCCGAGAGGTTCTTCACCGGCTGGTCTTCGGGCGGACAGCGCAACGCATCCATGGCGCGTTCCAGCTTGCTGTCCAGATTCCATGCGTCCGTAGCGTCAATGATGTCCTGCAACTCTGCCTGACGGGCAAAGAGCGCATCCATCTTTTCAGAATCCTCATAGTATTCGGGAAGCCCGAACTTATTGTTTATTTCTTCGTATTCCGCCAGTGTGTCCACGATGCTCTGCACTCCTTCCATCACCACCTCTTTCACTGTCTTTTCATCATCCAGATGCGGTTCCTGTGCCAGATAGCCTACAGAGTAGCCCGGCGAGAACACCACTTCTCCCTGATAACTTTTCTCCAGTCCGGCAATGATTTTCATCAGTGTTGATTTACCCGAACCGTTCAGACCGATGATACCGATCTTAGCACCGTAAAAAAAGGATAGGTAGATGTCCTTCAATACCTGTTTGTTCGCCTGGAAGGCTTTGCTTACGCCCACCATCGAAAAGATAATCTTTTTGTCGTCTGCCATATTCTTTATATTATTAATTTATGTAAGTTGCCATATTTCACTGTTTTTCCTCCATCTTTCTGTAATACCACGGATGTGTGAAGAACTCATACATCAGCAGCAGAACGACACAGATACCGATACATATCCAATAAATGGTATCGGGATGACCCTCAGTCCACATATTCTCAAACAGGAAACCAATCAGTACTCCTGCCTCCCACATCAGCTGATAGGTATTGTTTCCCGTTCCCCGCTCGCAATGCCTCGGCAGGCTGATCATTTTTATAAAGAAACGTGACACAGTGGTTCCGGTTCCCATCCCCAACAAAATACCAGCTATATAACTGTTCATCAAGCTATTGGAAAAAGCGAGCAATAACAATCCTCCTATCATTGCCGCCTGCCCCAGCTCTACCTCCGAACGACCGGAAGCATGAGAAAGCACGTAACGCAAAAGCAGCAAAGACAGGACAAAGCCTATCAGGATACAAACAAAAAACAATTCATTGTAAATATGTGCCACCAATATCCCAAAGATAATGGCCACCATCATCATATTCATCCCCGACCACAAAGTGCGCGGCAGCAAAAAACGGTCCAGCGAGAACCATGAAGTGCTGAGCGGAGCACGGAAAGGAACTTTCACCGCCGGAATCAGCACCAGCGCCAACGCTCCCAGAGCCATACTGGTATAAATGATATGGTGAAAATTCCAATAAGGATAAATATAGATCCCCAAGGCAAGACCCACCACCATTCCAAAACGACCCGCCCAGGCAAAAGCGATATTGGCATCCGTGCGGCGGCGGGAAGCAGTGACATCAATCACCAGTGTACTGCCCGTAGTCATGGTAATGACGCTGAACAGCCCTCCCTGGACAGCCCTGACCAAAGCTACGAACCCTACGGTCGCAACGTACGGATATAGCAGACTGGATGCCACAAACAGGAATATCGCTATAAAGCACACACTTTTACGTTTGAACGTATCAATAAGGTAGCTGTTGAATGTTCCCGGAAGGAACATGGCCAGCCCGAAAACAGCAATGGCTGCTCCTGCTTCCGCATAACTGCAATACCAGTGCCGCACCATCCATAAAGGCAGCACAGGAAGCATCATGTATAGTGATGCATAAAGCAAAAAATTGGAAAGGGATAACAAAAACATATTCCCAGTCCACAGTTTTGCCTTTTCATACGGAAAGAAGAAGTCATCATACATATCAGCAAAAACTTTTAATATTGTTCGTCTTCGTTAGGGAAATCCCCTTTTTTCACATCATCCACATACTGCTGTATGGCTCCCGTCATAACTGTATGCAGATCGGCATAACGACGGAGGAAACGAGGACTGAAACCGTTGGTCATCCCCAGCATGTCCGATACTACCAGCACCTGCCCGTCTACCGCGCCACCGGCTCCGATACCGATAACGGGAATAGTCAGTTCCCTAGCCACACGCTCTGCCAGTGACGCAGGGATTTTCTCAAGTACCAGCGCAAAACACCCTGTCTCTTCCAGCAGATGTGCATCGCTCAACAACTTCTCGGCCTCTTCCTCGTCCTTGGCACGTACAGTATAGGTTCCATATTTATTGATAGATTGCGGCATTAACCCCAAATGTCCCATGATGGGAATGCCGGCAGCAATGATTTTCTTTACCGCATCAATGATCTCCACGCCCCCTTCCAGTTTCAAAGCATCGGCGTGCGTAATCTTCATTACTTTGATCGCATTGGTCACCGCTTCGTATTCGGAAGTCTGGTAAGTGCCAAAAGGCAGATCCACCACAACAAGCGCGCGTTTCACCCCACGGACCACAGACTTTCCATGATAAATCATCTGATCAAGGGTGATAGGAAGTGTGGTCACATTTCCTGCCATGACATTCGAAGCGGAGTCGCCTACCAATATAACATCGATGCCTGCGCCATCTACAATCTGCGCTGTCGTGTAATCATAGGAGGTAAGCATAGAAATTTTCTCGCCTCTCTGCTTCATTTCCACCAAACGGTGGGTAGTTACTTTGCGTGTATCACCTGAAATATATCCTGCCATATTTACTTTAATTTATAAAAAACGGCTGCAAAGGTAGATGTTTTAGTTGACATTACCTCATCATATTCTTCATTTTTTCGAAACTGAATCCATTAAAGTCCTGAATAACAGCATTTGCCTTGTCGCGTATTTGCTCTTCAGAATTGGTGGTAGCCAGTCCTATCACAGTCATTCCGGCACGATTCCCCGCCTCAAGGCCATGAAACGAGTCCTCGAAAACCACACAGTTCTCCGGCACGGTGTCAAAAACTGTCGCACCTAACAGAAAGCATTCGGGGTCAGGCTTGGAATGAGTAAACATTTCAGCAGTGAGGATACGGTCCACACTTTGCTTCAATTCCGGGTGTGCTTTATATACGTTGCTCATCTTCATCTCATTTGAACTTGTGACTATAGCTATCTTTACCCCGTTTTCCCTCAATTCTTTCAGGAAAGCCTCTACGCCCGGGATATAATTATATAACATATTTTTTTCAAATTTGTTCAAATCTTCTGTAATTTCATGCTGCACCTCTTCCATTCCGGCAAAATAGTTGGCATAAATCTGTGTCAAGGTCTGTCCTTTTATCAACCGGCCGAATTCGGGAAGCTCCGGATGGTATTTCCGTCCTTGTTCATTCCAGAAGATACTATACTGAGTCTCAGTGTCCATTACCACTCCGTCAAAATCGAATAAAGCTGCTATGCTTTTTGTTGAATTCATATTACTTTTAGTTTGATTTAACGCCACAAAGGTCCGAATAATCCTCCATATTCCTAACTTTGCAAAGCTTAAAAATAACAAAAACGCGAATGAAAGAAAACAACCCGCACATACTGGGTACAGAAAAGGTCGGAAAGCTGCTTTTAGAGTACTCTATCCCTGCCATCATAGGGATGACACTGACATCACTGTACAACATTATTGATAGTGTATTTATCGGTCATGGTGTCGGCGCCATGGCCATATCGGGCTTGGCTATTTCTTTTCCGCTGATGAATCTGCTGGTGGCATTCTGTACACTGGTCGGGGTGGGTGGCGCTACCATTTCTTCTATCCGCCTGGGGCAGAAGGATACGGACGGTGCCGAGAAGGTGCTGGGAAACGTAACGGTGCTCTGTGTGATAAATTCTATTTTCTACGGAGGCATCACCCTGCTGTTTCTGGACTGGATTCTGTTCTTCTTCGGGGCAAGCCATGACACGTTGCCATACGCCCGCGACTTTATGCAGATTATATTAATAGGAAGTCCTGTCACCTATGTAATGATCGGACTGAATAATATCATGCGTGCCACCGGTTATCCCCGAAAGGCGATGCTGTCCTCCATGCTGACAGTGGGATGCAACATTATTCTGGCTCCTGTCTTTATTTTCTGGCTCGGTTGGGGAATCCGCGGAGCAGCCACGGCAACCATCCTTTCACAGTTTGCCGGCATGATATGGGTGCTGAGCCATTTCATGCAGGAAAAAAGTTATATCCGCTTCAAGAAAGGGATATTCAAATTAAGGAAACGGATCGTAGAGAATATCTTCAGTATCGGTATGTCGCCGTTCCTGATGAATGTCTGCGCTTCGGCCATTGTCATTATATTCAACAAGAGCCTGCTGCTCTACGGGGGCGATCTGGCTATCGGCGCATACGGCATATTAAACCGTCTGCTGATGCTGTTTGTAATGGTTATCATGGGGCTGACTATGGGAATGCAACCGATTGTGGGCTATAATCATGGCGCACACAAATTCGGCCGGGTGAAGCAGACTTTGAAATATTGCATGATTGCAGGGGGGTGCATCACTTCGTTGGGATTTGCTTTCAGCGAACTTTTCCCTAATTTGGTTGTTAATATGTTTACAGACGATAAAGAACTTACAGCATTGGCACGCACCGGGTTACAAATCGGAGTACTGATGTTTCCTTTCGTGGGAATACAAATTGTAATTTCCAGTTTCTTCCAATCTATCGGGAAAGCGAAAATTTCTATCTTCCTCTCCTTGTCCCGCCAACTGTTGTATTTATTACCCTGCCTGCTATTACTACCTCATTGGTGGGGACTGAACGGTATCTGGCTCAGTATGCCTGTATCCGATCTGTTAGCGTTTATCACAGCCTGCCTGATGCTGGCACATCATATTAAAAAATTAAACAAGATCACAGAAGTATGATATTTAATGCAGAAAACATTCTCTTGATAGGTTCCATCCTATTGTTCGTAAGTATTGTAGTGAGTAAGACCGGATACCGGTTCGGAATCCCTACGTTACTTGTTTTTTTATTGGTCGGCATGCTGTTCGGAAGCGATGGTCTGGGACTCCAGTTCCATGATGCGGGCGAAGCCCAGTTCATCGGCATGATGGCCCTTAGCATCATTCTGTTCTCAGGGGGTATGGATACCAAATACTCGGATATCAAGCCTGTATTGCCACAAGGCATACTGCTTTCCACCTTCGGTGTGTTGCTTACTACTATTTTCACCGGATTCTTTATTTATTGGATTTCCGGATTCTCGAATGTCAGCATTACCATGTCCCTGATGACGGCCATGCTGCTGGCGGCTACCATGTCCTCTACGGACTCTGCTTCCGTGTTCAACATCCTGCGCTCGCAAAGCATGAATCTGAAACATAACCTCCGACCGATGCTGGAACTGGAAAGCGGAAGTAATGACCCTATGGCGTATATGCTTACTATCGTCCTGATACAGTTCATCACGTCGGCAGGCATGGGGGCAGACGATATTCTGATTTCATTCCTGATTCAGTTTGCTGTGGGTGGCACATCAGGATTCCTGCTGGGAAAACTGGCGGTAGCAATCATCAACAAGATTGACTTGAAGAACCAGTCACTCTATCCTATCTTGCTGCTGAGCTTTATTTTCTTCACATTCACCATGACCGACCTGTGTAAAGGAAACGGCTATCTGGCTGTCTATATAGCAGGGATGATGGTGGGTAACGCACGCATTGTAAACCGTAAGGAGATCGCTACTTTTATGAGCGGCATGACCTGGCTCTTCCAAATTATCATGTTCCTGAGCCTGGGATTGCTGGTGAATCCCCATGAAATGTTGTCCATCGCCATACCGGCAACCTTGATCGGCATTTTCATGATTGTCCTCGCCCGCCCGCTCAGTGTCCTGCTCTGCCTCCTTCCCTTTAAAAAGATGAACATCAACTCACGGCTGTTTATTTCCTGGGTGGGATTGCGCGGAGCAGTACCTATCATATTCGCCACTTATCCGGTAGTGGCTGATGTGCCGGGATCTACTCAGATTTTCAATATCGTATTCTTCATTACCATATTGTCTTTAGTGGTTCAGGGAACGACCATTTCATGGATGGCCAAATTACTCCATCTGGATACCCCACTGGAAAAAACAGGAAATGATTTCGGAGTAGAGATACCGGAGGAAATCAATACAGACCTCCGCGATATCGTACTGACGGAAGAAATGCTGGCAAAAGGAAACAGACTAATGGATATGAACCTACCTAAAGGTATGCTGGTGATGCTGATAAAAAGAGGAAACGAGTTCATGATTCCCAATGGCTCTCTGCAACTGCACGCCGGTGACAAGCTGCTGATTATCTCGGAAAGCAAAACGAAATAAAAAATTTGCCCATGTGCCCACGTGCTGCGCTATGGTCCCGCATGGCAATTGGCGCATGGGCAAATTCGTACATTATTCAACTGAGCAACAGCATGATATTCAATGCGGAGACAATCACCGCAATGGTATAAAGCACGAATGAACTCCACCGGGAGTTGGCATATTTGCCCATCACCCGTTTGGAAGAGGTCAGTCCTACTTGCAGGAACACCGTGAAAGGCAGCTGGATACTCAGAATCATCTGAGAAATGATAAGTCCGTAAAAGGGATTCTCAATAAAGAAGATAAGAACCAATGCTATCCCCAAAGAAATCAAAATACCGACCTTAGAGTGGATATCCTTGATATGATAAGACTCACCGAAAATACCCGCAAAGATAGAACCTGCCGCCATACCACTGGTTATGGTGGAGGAAATCCCCGCCATCAGCAATGCCAGGGCAAAGATGATTCCGGCATGGCTGCCCAGCAACGGGTCAAGCAACGACTTCGCCTGCTGCAACTCTTCCACCGGAGTCCGGGTACGGAAGAAAGTAGCGGCTGCCAGTAAGATCATGGCACTATTGATGGCCCATCCTACAATCATGGAGAACAAAGTATCATAGAATTCATATTTCAATACTTTACGAATGGAGCTCTCGTCCTGCTTGTTGTACTCGTGGCTCTGTATCACCTCTGAATGCAAGAAAAGGTTATGCGGCATAACCACTGCCCCAAGTACGCTCATGATAATCAGCATACTGCCTTGGGGTATGTCGGGAACCACCCAGGAACGGACTGCCACAGGCCAGTCAATATCTACCAAAAACAACTCATACAGAAACGAAAGGCCGATTACGGATACAAAAGCAATGATGGCTCTTTCTATCTTTTTATATGAATTGGAAAAAAGCATAATGACGACAAACATCGTAGTAAGGACAGATCCCCAGGCAATGGGAATTTCCAAAAGCATCTGCAAGGCAATGGCTCCTCCCAGTATCTCCGCCAGCGAAGTGGATATGGAGGCCAGCACCGCGCTGCCCAAAATGGGACGGGATATCCACTTGGGACAATACTGCGTGGCTGCTTCACTCAGGCACAATCCCGTCACAATGCCCAGGTGGGCCACATTGTGCTGCAACACAATCAACATAATGGTAGACAAGGTCACCACCCACAACAACGCGTAACCAAATTCGGAACCGGCCGCAAAATTCGAGGCCCAGTTTCCCGGATCAATAAAACCTACAGTAACCAGTAATCCGGGACCAATATATTTAAAGAAATCAAGACCACCCAGATAACGCTTGTGGTCCGTACGTTTTAATTCATCTATAATGCGAGACATGTTTTACTTTTTTTGTTTGCACAAACTTACTAATAAAAAACAAAAATCCATTTGCTTTGTTCAAACTTATAGTTTACTTTCGCTTCAAAATACCGATTTATAATGAAAAGAGAAACAGTTATAATAGCGGCCCTAGGCATCCTTACTTTGGCAGGATGTAATAATAACCACCGTTCACAAGTCCGTAAATTCAAACAGACAGCCGAAAAGACCAACCGGTCCTGCCCCACACACATGAACGAAACGATTACACTGGACAGCACCTGTTATAATGAGAAAGATAATAGTGTGAGCTATTTCTACAGTGTTACAGGAGAACTGGACAACGCCACTTACATGAACACCCATTATGCCGCCTTTAAACAAGCCCTGCAGGATGCAGTAGACAACTCGGTGGAAATGGAGGAATACCGGAAATTCGGTACTTCCATCCGCTATATCTATTATTCGGGATCAAGTAAAAGGCAACTGGCTGCATTCTCCTTCAATTCCCCCAAATAGATTCCGTTTCAGCCCATCCGGATGCATGATACCACGCTATGGAAGACTTGAAATAATTGTTCCAAAGCAAATATTTGGGAGTGGTGAATGAATTGGGGATATACATACCCATTCCACTGTAGTTATCCCCATCTATTCTGTACAAGGATGAGGTGGGATCATGAGTATAATCTGTATAAATGACCGTCTTCTTTAATTGTTGCGTAAAATCGTCCGGAGCCATTCCTCCACACAATTTTTCAATAAACTGTAACATATCATAGGCATATCCTTTGAAGTTGCTGCTGCCTTTGCCATATTGCTGCAAATCAGCTGTATCCACGTTCTTCAGGCTATCCTGATTGGACAAAATCACACTTCTGACCGCTTCCGCCAAGCCTTCCATCTGATTGCAATCCACTGCCGAAATGGTTCCCCAACCATTATAGTTATAATAATCTATATAATCTTTACAGATTGGCTCCAAATAATCCTTGATCGCATTTTCATACAAATAAGGCATCACACTTGCATAAGGAAATCCGGCTGCCGGTATATCAAGTACAGAAGCGATACAGTATCTGGCAGCATCCTTCAGCTCATAATACACCTCGGCACACCCCATCATACACGCATCAAACAAGACAAAATCAAACTTTTGAGGATTTACCGTACGCAACACTTCCGCCAATTCCGGTATCAACGCTGTGTCACTGGAATACCGCCCGCCATCTTGTCCTATAGAACGGGTGCCGGTAATAGTGGGCAACCATCCCGAACCGTGAGATCCAAAGATTATTCCATAACTTTCCGACGGGTAAGCACTCATCATATCACCTATCACTGTCTGCATGACGGTTTTCTCCGTCGATGTCTGAGGGGGATATTTTTTTCTGATGTTACCAATACCAATCAAATCATAGATAGATGTATTCTTATCAGCCATCATTGCATCTATCGTTCCTTTAGACAGGCTGTTGATACCCCCCTGACCATTGGTTACATATTCAACGATACAAGGCTCCGGCCAACTGATATCCGAAGCCTCACCATCCCAATATACCAATAAAGCAGCCGAATCCTTCATAGCCTGAAGTCCTTGCATCATCGTCTGAATATTATTACGCAAACTGGAATTCAAACTGTTATCCGCCCAAAAGAATGCCAGAACCGTTCTTCCGGCATGTTGCTGAGGAATCACGATTGTTTCCTTCTCACAAGAGAAGAAAAAGCAGGCTGCCAAGAATAGAAATAGAATCTTTTTCATAAGAAAAGGATTACTCTTCCGGTTTCTTGAACTTGAACGCATTGGGGTTCACTTCGCGAATCAGCAAGGTCTTTCCTTTTTGATACTTGGTCTTCATCTTGTTGATGGTCTTCTGCAGTTTCTTTCTGCTGTTCGAGAAATAAACAAAGCAAGTACGGTTCGTCAGCCCTTCCTCGTTTTCCAGATAATTTTTCAGCTGATAACTGTATTGTGAGCGTTCCGGCAACATCTTATTCTTATCCAGACTCACACTGTCCAGCAACTGGATTTCCGTGAAATAAACCAATGAATCTGTAAACGATGCGGATACGCCTACTATATAAACAGATTTACTTCCTTTCAATGAGAATGCCGAGCATACCGTCAGTACCAATAATAAAGAGCACAGAATCTTTATGGATTTCATAATTCTAATTTTATAATTTTATTAGAGGACAAAAGTAGTTATTTACGGACAAATACGAAAAAGTAATAGATTAATTAACTATAATAATTTGCTGATGTGCCCATTACCATGCGGCACATAGTGCAGCCGATAGGCATTATTGGTATATTATGAACAAAAGCACAAGACGGAAACAACCTTCCATCTTGTGCTTTGTTTTCTTTTCGGAAACCGAATCTTTCTTACCCTAAATAAGACTTAAGCAGCTTGCTACGCGAATTTTGTCTCAATCTTCTAATGGCTTTCTCTTTAATCTGGCGTACGCGCTCACGAGTGAGGCCGAATTTATCGCCGATTTCTTCCAACGTCATTTCCTGCGTATTAATACCGAAAAACATCTGGATAATATCCTTCTCCCTTTCGGTCAGCGTAGAGAGTGCTCTATCAATTTCCCTCGCAAGTGACTCATTAACCAAGGAACGGTCTGCCATAGGCGAGTCGTCGTTCACAAGCACATCCAGCAAGCTGTTGTCTTCTCCTTCCACAAAAGGAGCGTCTACAGAAATGTGGCGTCCTGAAACCTTCAACGTGTCCGAGATTTTGTCTACAGGTATTTCCAGTTCATCGGCCAGTTCTTCCGGAGAAGGACGACGTTCGTTTTCCTGTTCGAATTTAGAGAAGGCTTTGCTGATCTTGTTCAACGAGCCTACCTGATTCAACGGCAAACGGACAATACGTGACTGTTCTGCCAATGCCTGGAGAATAGACTGACGAATCCACCATACGGCGTAACTGATAAACTTGAAGCCTCGGGTTTCATCGAACTTTTCGGCTGCTTTAATCAATCCCAGGTTGCCTTCATTAATCAAGTCAGGAAGACTTAACCCCTGATTTTGATACTGCTTGGCTACAGACACGACGAAACGCAAGTTGGCACGTGTCAGTTTTTCCAATGCTACCCGGTCGCCTTTACGGATACGCTGAGCGAGCTCTACCTCTTCCTCTACAGTAATCAGGTCTTCACGGCCTATTTCCTGTAAATACTTATCCAGAGATGCGCTCTCTCGGTTAGTGATACTTTTGGTAATCTTTAATTGTCTCATTCTCTATAAAACAAATTTGGGATGCAAATTTACAACATTAAATGGAATACATCCATTTTTGTTTGAAAAATATTAGCTAATAAATCAAAAAAGACTATCTTTGTCCTTCTTTTCCTAAATATTTTGCGAAAATAAGGTTATCAGTCCTGTTTGACTATAAAATCAGGATGCACGGAAGTAACCCTTACCGTGCATCCTCTAAACTTTACCTATTGAAACTTTCTACCTTAAAAATCTTCTTATTCCTGTGTCAAATCCACTGCATAGTTCGCACGTTTACCTGATGGGAACATACCACTCAGGAACAATACCTGATCCGGTGACTGGGTAGCAGCTTTCAGCACATCTTCCAAATCATTTACTGATTTGACAGGTTGTCCGTTTGCCTTCAGGATGATGAAGCCTTTACGGATACCGGCAGCCTTCATCTTACCGTCTGTCACACCTGTGACTTCCACACCATATCCCAAATTCAATTGTCTCTTCAATTCCTGAGGAACTTCACGGAATGCTGCGCCCAAGATATCCATGCCCGCACTCTTCACCACTTTCGTTGTTCCCTGTGCATTCTTCAAGGTCATCTCGATATCCTTTTCTTTCTTGTCACGCAACACCTTGACGGTTACTTTGTCACCCGGACGGTGTTTAGCCAACCCCTCCTGCAACTCTGCAAAGTTCTTCACACGTTTTCCGTCAATACCGATAATGACATCATCTACTTCCAAGTTGCCGGCCGCAGAACCTCCCTCAATTATCTCAGCAATCAACACACCGTCGGTGGCGCCCAGTTCCTTCACCTTCTTCTTGATTTCTTCCGGCATCATCTGCTGGTCATCATTAATCGGAGTACCCTTGATGCCCAATACCGCACGCTGAACAGTTCCATATTCTTTCAAGTCGGCTATAACTTTCGTCATGATACTGGTTGGAATAGCAAACCCATAACCCGAATAAGCTCCTGTAGGTGAATAAAGTACGGAATTGATACCTACCAGTTCACCCCTTGCATTCACCAATGCACCACCACTGTTGCCTTGGTTGATCGCAGCATCTGTCTGGATGAAAGATTCCACACCATTATTATATACCCCTAAAGAACGGGCTTTGGCACTCACAATACCGGCTGTTACCGTAGAAGTCATATTAAAGGGATTACCCACAGCCAATACCCACTCACCTACTTTCAAAGCCTCCGAATTGCCCACGGGAATCGTAGGAAGCTCATCCGCTTCAATTTTAACCAACGCTAAATCCGTGCTGGGGTCTGTGCCGATTACACGTCCCTTGTATTCACGTCCGTCATTCAGTTTGACACTGATCACATCAGCATTATCGATTACATGGTTATTCGTTACAATATATCCATCTTTCGAAATGATCACTCCGGAACCGAATCCCACTCTTTCAGGAGTCTGCACCTGACGCTGCTGACCGCCGCCTCTGCCATTTCCAAAAATATCACCAAAGAAATCATAGAACGGATCACGAACGGTAACCGTCTGAGTCTTTGATTCTTGAGTTGACTTTATATGAACTACTGCATGCACTGAATTTTCCGCTGCCTGAGTCAAATCCACCGGTTGCATTTGAGTGGCGTCCAACGCGGCGAGTCTTGTATTCGGATTTTGTTGGAACACATCATTAAAAGCCACGCTTTTGTTTGGCTCGGGTTTCAACATAGAATAAGCCGTTACTCCTGCTACACCTGCGCTGACTGCTACAATTGCTGCTGCGCCTAGTACCATTTTAGTTGCTTGTTTCATAACTTAATATCTATTAATTTGTTAATTTCAAGTTTGGTTTAACATTTATGACGCTAATGTAATGACAAATATTGTACGGTTGTACCGTTTGTCAGAGTTTTTTTTCCTCTTTTAACACAGACAGATAAGCACTTAACAGGGGTTAACCGCAGAATCTGCCAAATTTGCATTCATTATCAATAGCTGACAGACAGCAAGATGACACAGGATGCAACTTGCCTCATAGATAGTTATGTCTTGCAGGAAATACTTGCCTCTCGCCGGAATGCATCCATATACACCCCCTATAAAAGAGCATGTCCGTGACCGGTCTTTCCAACTTTACTTTTTCAACTGGTTCAATACCCTTCCCGCACTATCCGAAAGAACGACAACAGCTCCTGCCAGAATAGCAATATCCTTAATGACCAGACGACCGGCGCCCGTCAGCAGAGGGAATCCCTGTTCGCCACTTCCCAAATCGGGGACCCACACCTCGGGCGTTGTTACAAGGAAAGACAAAGTGCCCAATGTCATGACAATAGCCAGTCCGGCCCCCACCAAACCGGTTTTCGGAGAGAAGATGCCTAAAAACGTCAAGATACCGATCCCCATAATCAAAATACCCAATCCATGAGAGAACCCATAAGTATTGTTCTCTTCATGCCACAGGTGCTTCGTTTCATCGAGTTCGCCTTCTTTCAGCTTATATTCTTTATATTCAGGAGCATCCTTAGTATAAAAGAAACTCATAAAGGGACTGTTCGCCACAAAAGGCACAATTCCTTCGGCTTCATAGTTCCAGAATTTCAGACCACCAATCCATACAAAAATTACAAGGATTGCCACACGGATAAGATTGATACCCAGTTTTTGGGCAGATGCTGCTATTGTTAAAAACGCAACAAACAGAGATTTTAATTTTGCCATCATTGCTTTCATTATTAAAAGATTTAACTTCCTGGTGCAAAGGTCGGTGGTTTTCCCCCTCCGGTAAATGGCAATTTCCCCATATAGGTTGGCAATTATTCCCGCTTCTCTCTTTTCCGGTATTCCGAAAGGCTCTCCTTGTTCATTTTCTTAAAGAAACGGCTGAACGTAGCCAAATCCTCAAATCCCAGAATCTCACTGATTTCTTTCGCACTCTTACCCGTATAAAGCAACAAGCGCTTGGCTTCCGCATCCACGCGTTCATGAATGACACGCAAAGGAGAAGAAAGTCCGTAAAGGGAAAAGAGATTAGAAATAGTCTTGGGAGAACGGCACAACATATCAGCATAATCCTGTACTTGCTTCTTCTCCTTAAAATGACTGTCAACCAGTACATAAAACTGACGAATCACATCAAACATGTTCTCACGTCCCGGGTCCACATCAAACTTTTCACGGGCTATGCGGGTACAAGTGATAATGAAACGTTTCAGAATAATACGCAACATTTCTTCCTGCAAGTTGTCTTGTATTCCACACTCCCCCCTGAAAATATCGACAATACTGTCAAGACGGGCCGACTGGGAAGGCGAAAGCTTCAAACGCATGACACGGGAAGAACCGTTAAACAGGAATCCGTTACAAGACACCTCGCTGTCATGCCTGTAAATACAATAAAAGTTACTATTGAATAAAAAAGTGAGGTATTCACCGCCCACTCCCCTTATCTGCACATGATGCAAAGGAGTAAGCGAAATCATTTCCTCTTTTTCCAGATGCATCACCACATGATCCACTTCCACATCCAACGCTCCATGCCGCACCCATATAAATTTATAAAGACTCCTGTCACGCTGCAAAAAGGAGTTTTCATGGAAACAGGAAGTCATTGCTATATTTCCATTCAATTTAGTACGTAAGTGATATTCCATAACTACTTCTGATTAAGTGATGTTCCCCTACTTTTTCAAAAATAAGATGACGGGATAAATATAAGACTATTCCTTTATATAAAAAAGAAATAGAACAAAAGAATGACTTCCCCTCCCACTCCCTTTATCAGCATTCGCGCCCCACTGCCATATCGGCCGGCAGGAATTCCCATCCAATCATCTCCCATTTGCCTATACGAAAACTTTCCATCCCGTCCTGTCTCTTTTAATATTTGTTAAACATTTCCATTTCTTCGTCCACTCATTAATTTAATAGTACATTTGTTGCATCACAAGCATCGTAGCTATATAATAAAAGAAGAGTAGGACATCAATAATGAACAGAAATCTTAAAAGAACGTGTGTAGCCCATATACAACGGTTACTGATATGTACCTGTATATTCACCCTCTTTGCAACCATCGGCAAAGCCTCCCATGTACAGGAAAACACCGAGACGGGGAACTATATTCTGATTCTGAACAGCTACAACGAATCCTCTCCCTGGAGCAACAGCATCACCACCCCCATCGTTCACAAAATAGCCGGAATAGAGAACATGGACGCTTACATAGAGCATCTGAATCTTTTTATGGTAGGCGACTCCACTAAAATCGAGAGATTCCCAGAAATTCTTTCCTCGAAATATGGTTCCACCCCTCCCCGCCTGCTGGTATTCATCGGGAGCATGAGCCTGATTTTCAGAGAAGAGATTCAATCTTTATGGGGTAAAGTACCTGCCATTGTATGCGGAGCCGACCCCTATGTGTACCATGAGAAATTCTACAGGCAGAGAGATACAGTCACCCCCGAAGAAAAGACACACATGAGCGAATTGGCAGAAGAGTTCAATTTCACCTACATGCACACCCCCATCTATCTGGAAGAAAACGTGCAACTGATGTGCAGGATGATTCCCGGTATGAAGAAACTGATTTTCCTGGGAGACGGCATCTACCCCAATCCGGAATATGACAAGCAACTGCGAGAGCTGATTAAAGACAAATACCCGCAAATGGATTACGAATACATCTCCTCGCGTACCAACAGTCTGCATCAGCTATATAATGCCGTACGTAAAACAGACAAGACCACAGGCATTCTGGTATCCACCTGGTTCACCGAATCGTTCACTTCAAGCAATTTTCTGATTAATGCCTACAGAAGTATCGCCAGCATCTCCGCCCCTTTGTTCACCATCCGCTATGCAGGTATGGATGACGGCGGCATGGTAGGAGGATACATGTATAATGACCAAATCTTTACCAGGCAATTACTGAAAACGATAGACGAGATACTACATGGGAAGAAAGCCAGCGACATACCTTTTTATGAACCCAACGAAGCACACCCCGCATTCAACTACACAAGACTGGTAAATAAAGGACTCGATCCCGACCTATGCCCTGGTGACACCGTCTTCTATGACAAACCGGCCAACTTTCTGAACAAATATAAATGGATCATCCTAAGTGTACTCATTGCTTTTATACTGATGGCCGTGGCACAGCAAAAACGCATCCAAATGCTGAAAGCGCTGAGACGCGCCCAGCAAAATGAAATAGACACGAACACACAATATACCAATCTGATAGACAATATGCCTATCCTTTACATGAAGGAACAGGTAATATGGGATAAAGAAGGAAATATTATAGACAGCATCTATCGGGATGTCAACCGTTATTTCGAACGATGTTTCTTGCCCAAATCCGATATAATAGGGAAAAGAGCCTCTGAAATTTTCCCGGAGTCCTTGCCGGAATTCACCCATTTCATGAGTATCACCTTAAAAGAAAAGAAATCGATCACCTTCCCATATTATTTTAAGACCGTCAACACCTTCTATGATGTTGTCCTGAATTGCTCTACCGAACCGGACACAGTGGATGTGTTCTGCATGGACAGCACCGAACTGCACAATGCGCAGCAAATGCTGAGCGCCACGAACCATAAACTTTCCATGGCACTGGAAGTAGCCAACATCGTACCTTGGAAATGGAATTTGAAAGACCATACCATTTTATGCGATCTCAACCGCCCCATTGCCATGGCGGCCATGCCGGGAAGCATCAGCGAAGATCAGTTGAGCGTTTCGGATGAGCAATACTTCGCTAAAATCATTAAAGAAGACCGCCCGCGCGTGATACAGGCTTACCGTGACCTGGCAGACGGGAAAATAGAGAAAGTAAAAGAGGAATACCGCGTGCTGGCCAATGACGGAACACAATGGAAAATAGACTGGATAGAGGCGCAGGCAGCTGTGGAAAGCAAAGACGAAAACGGAATGCCGCTCACTTTGGTAGGATCTTCCCTAGTCATAACTGAACGGAAGAAAATGGAAGACGAACTGCTTTCAGCCAAGGACCGCGCGGAAGAATCCAACCGGCTGAAGTCCGCTTTTCTTGCCAATATGAGCCACGAAATACGCACTCCGCTAAATGCTATCATCGGTTTCTCAAACATCCTTGCTGCTGCAGAAGAGGAACAGGAAAAGCAGGAATATATCAATATCATTGAAAGTAACAATACGTTGCTGCTGCAATTAATCAGCGACATACTGGACTTATCGAAAATAGAGGCCGGCACACTGGAATTCTGTTATTCCAACGTGGAACTGAATGATATTATCTCCGAGATAGAAAGTGTTACCCGTTATCGGACAGAGAGCAACGGCATTCAACTGATTGTACAGAAAGGACTTCCCTCCTGCCTCATAAGAACGGAAAAGAACCGTCTGATGCAGGTACTGAACAATTTACTGAACAACGCCAGCAAATTTACCTCACAAGGAAGCATCACCTTCGGCTACAAACTATGCGACAAAGAACTTTATTTCTATGTTAAAGATACCGGTTGCGGCATTCCAGCCGACAAAGTGAACTCCATATTCGGACGTTTCGTCAAACTGAACTCTTTTGTACAGGGTACAGGACTGGGGCTATCCATTTGCCAGACAATTGTAGAGCACATGGGAGGACGCATCGGTGTTGAGTCCGAGGAAGGAAAAGGATCCACTTTCTGGTTCACCATTCCATACCAGCCTGCCGCTGCAGAGAACAAGAGAGAGGAAGAGCATCAACTCATTTCCGTGCAAAAAGACAAGCTGACCATTCTGATCGCCGAAGACAATGAGAGCAATTACCGGCTGTTTCAATCTATCTTGAAACGAGAATATAACCTGGTACATGCCTGGGATGGAAAAGAGGCGGTCAATTTGTATAAGCTCCATACCCCTCAGATAATTCTGATGGATATCAATATGCCGGTGATGGATGGCTATGAGGCCACCCGGGAAATACGAAAACTATCCTTGGATGTACCTATCATTGCTGTTACCGCTTTCGCCTATGCCAGTGATGAACAACGGGCCATGGAAAACGGCTTCGACGGCTATATGGCCAAGCCCATCAGCGCCCCACAACTGAGACAACAGATTGCTGCCATATTACAGAAACGCATTATCTTATTATAACCTCCGCTTTTTCCATTATACCCGGCTGAAATCCGATGTAGAAACCGGTTTGAATCCGCAACTATAAACAAGAAAACGACCGAAAGCGCCACAAGGATGGAGAATTAAAGATGATTATAACATAAATGCAGAGTTAATTCATCGCTTCAGCTCCATTAAGTCTTTTTTTCAGTACCATTAAAGCATTTCTTACGGTCACCTTTTACAGACTGCGACAGCAGTCCGTATGTTTCATTGCGGCAGACCGTACAGTCCACTGTAACAGACTGTACGGTCCACTGCCGAAGACTATAGTAACAGTCCGCACAAAAAGACTTAACAGTCCGCATGACAAGGCCTGATATACCCGACAAAAAGTATTAATCCCCCATATCTAAAAAAGGTTCCCCCTTGCTCACCTTCACAGGCTATGCAAGAGGGAGATTCCATACTAACTCTTAACCTAATAAATAAACGACAAAATCACTCTTTATATCTTAAGGCTCCGGCAGGCAGTTTCTCACCTTTCTCACCAAAGCTCTTCAATGCGTTTTCCGGCTCAATGGTTACTTTACTTTCATCCAGCATGTTCCGGTCAAGGCCGAACACGTCTATAAAGAAATCATAAACCGCATTGCGCTTGTTCGGACCGAAATCATGGCGTTCTTGCGGCAAATGTACATTGCTCACCTTGTCCGTCGCACCGTAAAAACCGTAGATGCGTTGCAAGTAAGGATATTCCAAACGGGGAACCGTGGCTGTCCAGTCTCCTCCGTCGGAAACCACCAGCATGGGACGCGGGGCAAACAGGGCGGCCAGCTCCGCATTGCAAGTTCCTCCACCTGCCAACTGGATGGGCTTGCCACTTTCACACGGGCAACCGCCATCAAAATGAGAGGCCAGACTGACCACAGGGGCGGCAGCTGTAAAACGGTCGTCCAGGACGGTAAGCAACACCGTCTGCGTTCCTCCGCCGGAACCACCGTTCACGCCGATGCATGCAGGATCTATATCTTTACGGTTTGCCAGCATATAGTCCAGTATCCATATTCCGTTCATAGCCTGAATGGTGTGCGCATCGGCAGTATGGTGCGCCTTTCCTCCTACCTGCAAGGCGGATTCACCCCAACCATACAGATCATAATCCACACAGACAGCCCCCATACGTGCCAGAGTCGCCATGCGCTGCTGCTGGTCTTTGCGGTAGCGTCCCTGTCCAAAATGACCATTGGGGCAGATAATCAGTGCATGTTTGCCCTTGGTACGGGGAGCATAGACTGAACCGCAGACATAAAGCCCCGGCAAGGTTTCCAATGCAAAGTTCTGCACGGTATAGCCATCAAATTTGCGTATTTTGGAAAGAACAGGCTTTGCATCCTTCACTGTTTTCCCCAGCATATCATCCAGTCCCAGACGTTGGCGCACCTCTTTGCGGAGAATCTCCCTGCGCTGTTCCCATTGACTTTTATCACTATATAAACCACTAAGGTATGCCAGCATTTTTTCTCCGTCGGCATCCGTGCGGCGGGCGTATTCGTAAGGTTTCAACTTATATACCTTGTCACTTTGCTTTACGAATTTATAATCGAAGGGGGAAAGCACATTGGTCAGCGTTTCCTCCAATGAATAAGGCCGGATACGGAAATCGGCATACGGAAGCACACGCCCCACCGTATCCACGTCATATTTCAAGCGGACCTGGAAACGGGCGGCAACGTCATTCAACACATCGGATAACGGACGTGCGAACCGGGTTTCATAAGTTTGTGCAGATGCAGCGGAAAAAGAGAGTGCCGCCATGCACCATAATAGTTGTTTCTTCATCGGGAAGTCTATTTTATTTCTTTACCATCCACATACACATCATCCAGCACCAAGTCCTTGCAGTCTTCAAAGACACAGCGTTGCTTGGCATTCTGAATATACACATCACGCATCACAATACCGGTAATAGGCGCTTCGGGCAGACCTACCACCATAATGGGGGTATTCACATCACGGACCGTCACACCCGACACATAGATATTACGAAATTCCGGAGTACGGTCACTCTTCGGTTCGGCAGGCATCTTGCTATATTTCAGATTGAGGACGATAGCCTCTTTCTTGATGTTACTCATCACAATATTGCTTACACGGATATCTTCTACAATGCCTCCGCGACCACGGGTGGATTTCAGACGAATCCCCCGGTCGGTTCCGTCAAAGACACAATTGCTGATGGTCACTTTCTTCACTCCCCCACTCATCTCGCTGCCGATAACTACACCACCGTGTCCGCTCAACATGGTGCAATTGGTAATCGTGATATTCTCGCAAGGAACGCCCAGTTTACGTGCTTGCAGGTCACGTCCGGATTTGATGGTGATGCAGTCGTCGCCTACCGAAATGTGGCAGTCGCTGATGTGTACGTTCTTACAAGACTCAGGGTTGATGCCGTCCGTATTGGGGGAAGGCACATTGTGGATGGTAATGCCCTTAATGGTCACATTATCGCAAAACTCAGGATTTACGGTCCAAAAGGGAGAGTTGATAATCTTCACGCCCTCTACCCGTACATTCTTGCAACGGATGGGATGTATGAAAGGGGGACGGAAGAAGCGACGGTCCAATGTGCCGTGCCAGTCTTCGTTGGTTTCGGCGTAAAGGGCTTTCAGGTCGTTTTCCTTCTCGAACATGGGCTGGTACTTGTTGATGTTTCTCTTGCCGTTGTCCCGGAGATCTACAAGGACGCGGAAAAATTCCGTCCACCATGCTTTGCCCTGTCCGTCCAGTGTCCCTTCACCCTTGATGGTGATGTTCTCTGCATCCACGGCATAAATCAGCGGTTGGAAACTTTTCATCATGATTCCCTCATGACGCACTTCCACATAAGGGAGGAAATCGTCAAAGTTCTCCGAGAATTTCAAGGTGGCTCCTGCTTCCAGTTCCAGAGTGATGTTACTTTTCATGTGGATGGAACCGGTGAGATAAGTTCCTGCGGGGAAAAAGAGGGTTCCTCCACCATGGGCGTTCAGGCGGTCGATGGTGGAATTAATCAATGCTGTGTTCAGTTTCCTGCCTTGCACATCGGCACCTGCCTGCTGCATATCCACACGCTCCGCATGCAGAAAAGACAGACAGCAAACACATAGTAACAGACTTAAAAAGGTACGTTTATTCATATTGTTCATTAGTTGATTTTAGTTTTACCAAATACCCTTAGGGGGCTTTTTCTATGAAAACCGCGTTTATTTCTTAAAAGAATAAGTTCCGCTTTCCACTATCTTCGGCTCTTTTTCATCGGGAAGGAATACGCGTGCCGTACACCCTACAGGTATCGTTACTTTTAATGTAAAGACTCCATTCTCGCGGGTCCAGTCTACCGCTACTTTTCCGTACAAGGTTTGGGTAGAGGCACGGACGTATGTCAAATCGCCTACCGGCCGGGGACGTATTTCTATTTCCTTCATTCCCGGTTTTCCCTCAACGGTGCGGATACCCGCCAACGAGTTGAAGAACCATTCATCAATCTGCCCCATCATAAAGTGATTCCACGAAGAACCTTGCCGCGGGTCCCATTGCTCGGTCAGCGTGGTAGCTCCGAATTTCAGCTGGAAACCATAGCCGGGTGCTTCTTCATGGTTGTGCATGGTGTACATCAGCTCATTCAACCCGTTACGCGCCAAAGTCTGGAACAGATAACGGTTACCCACATCACCGGTGGTCAGCCGGTTGCCGTGGCGTTTTATATCCGCTACCAGATTATCAAGCACCGCCTGTCTGTCATCAGCGGGAACCATTCCGAGGAACAAAGGCAAGGCATTGCTGCACTGGCTTCCCGTACCATACTGACGAGTGTCCTTGTGATAAAACTCCCGATGGAATGCTTTATTAATTTCTTCACCCAAATGAGTGTAATATGCTACATCATACCTATTATCCAGCATACGTGCCGCCTCCACCAGATAGCGAACAACCATATAATAATGGGCGGTAGCTACCAAAGGAACAGGCGTATTACGAGAAAATCCGGCCCGGAAATCTCCATAATCATACCAATCACCCAGTCCGAAAGAAACGATTCCATCATTGGCACGGGTAGTCATATAATCAATGTAACGACGCATTCCGTTATAGTATTTTCTAATCAATGAATCATCCCCATACGTCTCATAATACATGAAAGGCAATACCACAAAGGTACATCCCCATTCGGGAGATTCGGCAAAAGCATCCATACCGGGGCCCTCGAACACCACATATTCCGGAGCAGTGGTAGGAACCGCGCCGTTGGCATGCTGTGCATCGGCTATGTTCTGAAGAGTCTGAGGAACAAAGCCCGTCAAATCATAATTGTACAGCAAACCGGGACCGCATAAATGATCCTGTTCCAGCCAGCCCAGTTTCTCCCGGTGCGGACAATCCGTAAACACAGACTGCATGTTGCTTCGCACCGCTTTCTCTATCAGCCGGTGGGCATCATTGAAGATGCGGTTGGAGCATTCGAAGGTGGATATTTTAGGAGCCGAGTTATAAACAAAGCACGACTGTATCTTCTGGATCACCGGAAGACGGAAGGGATTCTTCTGCCCTTTCAGCACAGCGCCTTCCACCTGAATATACCGGAAGCCATAGTAGGAGAAACGGGGGTGCCAAGTCTCCACTCCCTCCCCTTTCAAAGTATATTCATAATAATGTTGTCTGCCGGTCTGACGCTGATTGCAAGCTCCCTCGTCCGTCAGGGATTCGGATACAAGCAAGGTTATTTTCTGCCCTTTCTTTCCACGGACGGTAATTTCGGGGAACCCGGCCAGGTTCTGTCCCATATCCAGCACAAAGGCAGACGGGTCCACCGTCCGTTTGGTTGACTTGCAGGCGGCTGTTATCTGTTCAGCGGTGAGCTTGGTCACTTTCCGGATATCATAACGCTCCATGATCTTTACCGGTTGCGCTATCTGCGGACGAAGTACCCCTTTGGGGGCTTCCTGAATCACGACAGGATGCCAATCCTGCTCTTTAAAACCGAACATGTTCCAGCCTTTCTGCTCACGGCGGGCGTCATAATCTTCTCCGCCATAGATGCAATTGAACAGTACGGGACTGAAATCGTACTTCCAGTCCTTTCCGGAAACAATCGTTTCACTGGTTCCGTCTTCATAATTCACCACCATTCGGAAACGAAGCGTGGGGGCGCCGAAACTGATTTGCAATTTACGATAGCGGCCGCCTTGCACATTGTAAAATCCATTTCCCAGCAGGACTCCGATGGCGTTACTTCCTTTCTTCACTTGCGAGGTGACATCATAAGTATTATAATAGACACTTTTGTCATAGTCGCTCCAAAGAGGGGCAAATTCGCTGTCTCCCACTTTTTCTCCATTCAGCGAAAATTCATAAAAGCCCAAGCCACATACATACGCCGTGGCGTCTTTCACTTTCTTTGCCACATGGAACTCGCGGCGCAGATAAATACTTTTCTTTGCCAAAGTATCCACAGCAGCCCAAGCGGCCTTTGCCTCAGGCTTTTTCAGTTCACTGCCATGATATTTCCGGCCTTCGGGGATGCGGGCATCCTTACGGGTAATAGCCCCAATCCATTCACTGCCGGCGAAAGCCGCTTCGGAAGTCAGGATACTGAAATCAGAGGGGGCACTCCATGCCGAAGGCGTATCAGCCTCATCCCAGACACGGACACGCCAAGTATAATGCCTGTCCTTCTCCAAGACCGCATCCGCACAGGAAACCAACTGGCTTTGAGCGGATTTTACTTTACCGCTGTTCCAGACTACTTTTCCTGCCCATACATCCCGAATCTCTATCTCATAAGCAGTCTGCCGCGTGCCATTTTCCGGCGAACTCATCTGCCATCCCAAACGAGGGGCATCAGAGGTGGTCACTCTTCCTTCGCGCATCTCACACGTCAGACGGGTAACAGTTATGTCCTTCGCCTGCACGGTGAAAGACATAACTAACAAAGCGGCTATTAAGATTTTTCTGTAATTCATTTTTCTTTCAACAGTCTGTTTATTATCTTAAGACATCCCCTTTATTCAAAATTATAGCACATTCTCACAAAGGACACGGGTCAATGTATCGGCATGTCCCACTTCCTTTCCATCCACATAGATATGCAGACCTTTTCCACGCTGGTAACGGCTGCCGTCCTTATCCCACAAAATAGTGAGGTTACGGCCATGGTACAACACATTATCCAAACAGAAATAATCCCATTTTCCTTCGGGAATCAACGGATTCACCTCCACTGTGTTATCCATGCGCGGACGAAGTCCTATCAAACCGGTAATCATCAAATCATTAAAAGTAGAATGATTGTAATAACGGCTGCGTTCCTGATCTCCTTTCAACCAATAACCGGTCACCTCATCCAGATACTCGCCTATGTAGGGGCGGCCACGGTGATGCTGCGACTCCACATAGCGTTCCATTTGATGGAAATACACGCTGTCTGTCAATACAGTCTGAGGATAATTATTCATAAAATTGGCCATTGCCGTCAAAGTCTGTGCAGATGCAAACGGCCAGATAGCCCCATCCCATTCACACTTACCTACGCCATGCGTGCGGAACTCAGGATGACGGCGCTCGGCAGTGGTAAGTCCGTAAGGTGCGGAAAAACCTTTCTCGTCCATCACTTCCTTCCATGCCACAGTGTATTTGGAAGAAGCATCCGGCAAATTGAAATACCAAGGGATATAGCCGATAGCCTCGCGTACCTCGGCGGACGCATCTCCACGCATCGTTTCAAAGAAATGATGGTCTGTGTTCCACAACTTATCCTGTACCAATGTTTTAATGGAATCGGCTTTCAATCCATATTTCATGGCCATGCCCTCATCTCCTGTCATGATGCCGATAAGAGAGAGTGCTTTGGCATTGCCATACATATAACTGTTGATAGTGGGACGGGCATATTGCTTACGACGGCCTCCGCTGATGGATTCTTCCATACCATCCTGCACATCTCCCTGCCAATAAAGTCCATTGGGCAGGCGGTTTGTCTTTTCCCAACGGGCATATTCCGCTTCCAAATCCTTTACCATATCCAACAAGAACTCCTTGTTTCCATCGACCATGTAACGTCCCAGTACCGCATCCGCATTCCACGAGCTAAACTTGGTCATTTTGGCCATCGGGCCTCCTTCGTTACCCCGATACCAAGTATGGATAATCTGATTCAAGTATTCCGGATTACGCAACCAGCGGCTCTCATAAATATGATGACCGATGGCACAAGCTATCAGATTGTATTTATCGGCATACGAACGGTTTACCAGAAATTCGGTCATACCATAGCCCACCGGAGTTTCCTTAATGTGCTTGCGCAGCGTCCACCAACGATAATAATACATTTCCTCGAAGTTCTTTTGAGAGCACTCGAAAAGAGGAATGTTTTCTTCCATCCATTGAGATGCACGGGCATTGGGAATAGCCTGGGCTATATTCTCATCCTCCATGCTGTTGAAATAATCCACATAGGGCTTGAAATCCTTATATTTCAAGAAAGCCGCACCGGCATCCTTATCAGCAGAAGCCGTCTTAAAGTTGGCTATACGATAGGTGCACAAGGGTTCCTGCTCACCCGCATCCGGCAGAATGCCATACCAGTCCGCCGGGGTATCCACCGTAGGATAAGTCCGTTGCGCTCCGGTGCGGAACATCACTCTCTCGATGGCCGGAACGGGTGCAAAGAACATACGTTGCCCCACTTTCTTTCCATCCACATAGACAATTACCATGCGGTTGGCAACAGAAAGCTCCACTTCTACCTTATACGTCTTGCCCGGTTCATACTTCAACAAATTACCAAACCGCGCACCTCCTTTGGCACGGAAAAGTCCATCGGGAGTCAGTTCCAGACGGGAACAGGCAATGCCGTTTTCATCCAGAAATTCTATCTGCAAAAGTCCTTTATCGTTCTGTTCCGCCATCAGTTCGAAAGATACTTTCAGTTCTTTTGTAGCAGGTATCTTACGCTCCACACGGGCATAATCGAATAAGTCCTTGTCCTGCAGCACCAGCCATTTTCCATCCAGTGATACGGGAGCCCACTGCAAGGAATACAAATTCCAGTCGGTCAGTTCGCTCAAATCTTTGTAGCCGGCAAAATCGTCGTCAGCATGCTCGCTGGCATGTGCGCGGACAGGCACAGGAATATGAGACACCCACATATCCTCTTTATTCATACTGTAAGTCACCCATAAATCACCATCGGGAGGAGTCCCGTTACCTTCCTGAATACCCCGTACATACTGAGGACCGAATGATTTATAATTACCTCCGTAACGCATCGGCGTAATCTCGCCGTGCACCAGGTTCAAAGTGGTATATTCCAGGCCGTCCTTACTCAGCGAAATAGCCAGTGGCCAGCGGAACTCGGAAGGATTATACACCGTGGCGTATGTACCGTCACTCAAACGTTGCCCCCATATCTTCGCATTACTGTTTACGAAACCTTTCGCACGTTCCACCGGTTGCGCCCATGTATTTCCGCCATCCTCGCTGATGGAAGTCAGGGCGTGTTTCCACAGGCTTACCAAACGGCCGTCGGGCAAGGTATAGTCACAATACGCTTTGTATTCTTTGTGTAAAGGAATCAACGGGTCATTGCGGTCGGCTTCCTCCACCCACTGCATACGGTAGCGGGGATTATCCAGAATCTCCTGACAGGCTTTTACAAACTCCTTGTCTTTACTCCGTTTAAAATAAGGATAAGAGGTATTCTTTTCATTGAACGCATGGTTATAATAAATGAAATAAATGGGGCCGAAGGAACCGTCCTTTTTAATTTCGCGAACTACACGGCCTATTCCGTTCCCGTCATTCGGATCATCTTTCTTGTCCAGCGCCACGCCATAGTTTCCCATGGCTATCAGTCGGCCGCTCTTTGACACATAAAAGCCTACACGCTGATGCATGATGGCATCCAGATCTTTTGCCTTGTCTGTGCGTCCGGGCTTGGTATAGCCATCGGGAACCCGGTAGATAGGGAAAAGGGTCACCGGGTTTGTCCAGTGATAACCGTCTTTCGAGGTCATCAGGAAAGTTTGTGAGGGAGGAATATGCTCGTCCGAAGGATCGGAAAGATAATGCATATAGAATTGTCCGTTCCAATAAGCCAACATGGACTGATGATTGTATGTCCATCCATTGCCGTTATCGGGTGCAGGATGTTCCCGGTTGGCGCGCATCACCTGAATATTGTGTACTCCTACCACAGGTGATAATTGTCCGTCATGATAGGTAGGGTTAGACAGCTCTGTGCCTGTATAGTGTACTCTATCTTGAGCCGACACCGAAAGTGCCAGCGAACAGGCTGCTGCAAAGGTAAAAAGTTGTTTCAGTTCCATTTATTTACTTCTATGTTGTTTTTCCATTTATTAAAATGAGGTTTCTCTTCAGCTTGATTGACCTGCAAACAAGCAAAGCTCTACAAAACTACGAATTTCTTCGTTTCCCGATAAAAGCTCCGGGCTTTAAAAAAAGACGAAAGCACAAAGCAAATGTACTCTATAAAATAATGCTATTTATAAAAAGAGTCTTTTTGTTAATGAATTTGCATAAAAGAAGCTTTTTTACTATATTAGCAGCATGAAGTTAACAGTTTGATAACTTTTCTACGAGAAATATGTTATTTATAGTATTCACTTTTTTAACAACCGTTTGCTTATGAAACAAAAGAATAAGATGTTATCCACCCATGGCATTAAAACACTATTCGAAACCCGATTAACCCAACTCACTTCATTGGCTTCAGAAAGCCAGGATGAAACAGCTTTCAAAAACAAGCTGAACGATTATCTATTATCCGGTCCTATTTACAATCCTGCTGCCGCAAGGCAAATTAAAAGACTGATAGATAACGATGGAAAAACCATTTACGAAGCCTCTACAGAACAGGAGATTAAAATAGAAACCATCTCACTGCTTTGGAAGTTTTTAACGAATCGTATCATCAATGAAGAGATTTCCGTTGATTTATGGATTGACCTGTATCACCAGTTCGACCGGCTTTATCACGAAGAAGAGGAGCTACCTGATGAAAAACAAGTGCAACAGTGGATGAAACGCTGGCCCAGCGGACTGAATGAGGATGTCCGGGCTATCCGCCGACAAAACAAAGAGCGTATTATCTCCCTTCTTATCCAGAAAATAGAAAACAGACACGCGCCCTCCAGCCGCTATCTTTTTCCCGAAGGAAGCACGGAAGAGGACAAACGCCGGCTGGTCTGCCAATGGTGGAACGAAGCCCGTTTTCATCTGGCAATGGCCGTAAAAAACCCTACCGAACTGAACCGGATGCTAGGCAACTCCCTGTCCGAAGAAACCTTGCAGCTTTATCACAAAGCACGCAAGAAAGGAATGCCTGTCTTCATCACCCCTTATTATTTGTCATTATTGAATCCTACCGGAAAAGGATATGATGACGAAGCCATACGCAGCTATATCTTGTACTCTTCCCAATTGGTAGAAACTTACGGTAACATCCACGCATGGGAAAAAGAAGATGCAGTAGAGGACGGAAAGCCCAACGCTGCCGGATGGCTGCTGCCGGACGGACACAACATTCACCGCCGTTATCCCGATGTGGCCATTCTTATCCCCGACTCGATGGGACGTGCCTGCGGCGGCCTATGTGCATCCTGCCAGCGCATGTACGACTTTCAAAGTGAACGTCTGAACTTCAACTTCGAGGAATTGAAGCCGAAAGAGAGCTGGGACAAGAGGTTGAGAAAACTGATGGAATATTTCGAGAACGACACTCAGCTCAGGGATATCCTGATTACAGGAGGCGATGCATTGATGAGCCAGAACAAGACCCTGCGCAATATACTGAAAGCCGTCTACAAAATGGCTGTCCGCAAACGGAACGCAAACCTGCACCGCGCCGAAGGAGAGAAATATGCGGAACTGCAACGAGTACGCTTGGGCAGCCGGCTCCCGGTATATCTGCCCATGCGAATCAATGACGAACTATTGGATATCTTACGTGAGTTCAAAGAAAAGGCATCTGCCGTAGGGGTCAGACAATTTCTGATTCAAACGCATATCCAGACTCCACTGGAAGTAACACCCGAAGCGCGTGAAGCTATCCGCAAGATACTGGCAGCCGGGTGGACTATCACCAACCAGTTAGTATATAATGTGGCTGCTTCCCGTCGCGGACACACCGCCAAACTGCGCAAAGTATTGAATGGGCTGGGTGTACTATGCTATTACACCTTCTCGGTAAAAGGATTTGAGGAGAATTATGCCGTATTCACACCGAACAGCCGCTCCTTGCAGGAGAAAGAAGAGGAAAAGGTATGGGGAAAACTCTCCGCAGAGCAAGAAAAGGAGTTTTTGAACCTGTTGAGAAACAGTAAAGACCGTGCGGCAGCCGTACAGCGTTTCTGCACCTTCCATCAGATTCCTTTCGTAGCAACAGACCGCAACGTACTGAACCTGCCGGGTATAGGCAAGAGCATGACTTTCGTAACTATCGGTATGACAAAAGAGGGAAAACGGATACTGGAATTTGACCATGACCCAACCCGCCAGCATAGTCCGATTATTCATCAGATGGAAAAAATATACATCAAGGAAAACAAGTCTATCTGGCAATATATGCTGCAATTGCAGGAAATGGGCGAGAAGAAAGAAGAATATGCCAGTCTGTGGAAATATATGGAAGGAGAAACAGAACACCGCTTTCCCTTATATAATTATCCCGATCCGGGATTCCGGATTACAGAAAAGTATAGTCACTTGTCAGTAGTTGGTAATAAATCAATCTGTTAATTTGTCAATGTGACAATGTGCTAATGTGCCATGCGGAACAAAGCGTACCCCATTGACATATTAGCACATTGACAAATCAGCAGATTATTCAATTCGTAATCTTGATCCCCACAAAATACGTTCTAGGCTGTGTAGGCCCATAGAAATAACCCGAGTCACGATAACCACCTTTGTCCAAATCCTTTTGGAAAGCATTAAAGATATTCTGCACTCCACCGTTCAATTGCAACTTGATATGGTCATTCAATACAAACGTATAATTCAGTTTCACATTCAAATCAAAGAAATCAGGAGTATGCACCATTTCATCTTTAGCGATATATTGTCCTATATATTCCTCGGGCAACTCTGTCGGTGCGAAATGCGGCACATGCATCCGGCCTGTGTACACACCGGACAAGGAGCAGTCGAAATTCTTGAACGGAGCAGATGTCAATGTGAAATAACCGTAATAGTCAGGAGTACGGGGCATCCGCTTCACCGGCGCTACCTCAGGATTCTCACTCCATGCCTCCAGCTCAGTATATTCGCTGCGCTGCACCGTGAAGCCCACCTGTAAAGCCGCATCACGTCCATGTGCAATCTTTCCGTCCAGATTCACGCCATACACACGTGCCCCGTTACCGTTACGACGCTCCTTCACCTTGTTACCATTCTGGTCATGGCCCATATCCTCCAGTACAAACACGTCATCCAATCCGGTATAGAACCCTTCCAATAACAAATTGGTCTGGAAATGACCGATATTCGCCGTCCAGTCAATGGAGCCGCTGATGCTGTTGGAATGCTCCGGTTTCAGCCCTTCCGCCAACTTGATAAGCACGCCCTCACCTCCTACTGCGGTAACATGCAAATCCTCATCGTATGCCTGCGGCGCACGGAAACCGGTAGACCAGGTAATACGTGCCTGTAGTTTGTCACTCGGTTTGTAGAGCAGGTTCAGACGGGGGCTGAAGATAGGATTGTCAATCAGGTTATGGTCATCCAGACGGAACCCGGCCAGGAATACAAACTGATTCATTTTCCATTCGTTCTGCACAAAAGCGCTGGCAATGCGCACATCCTGTTTCATATCACGGTGATAACCGGTCATAACATCGTGCAGGGAGTTGTTCTGATACTCCAGCCCGGCGGTAAAAGTAGCAGGAGAGAATAAAACTTTCTCAAAATTCCCCACATACATGCCACCTGCCACCCAAGTCAGGTCTTTCGTCTTTCCGTATGCATTCGCATCCTGTTGCGCACCATAATAACTGTTACGGTCGGTATGCTGGATGGAAGAATAGAAAGAAAGCTTATGCTTGTATTCTTTCCAAAACAGATCATAACTCAATCCGCCACTATTGATAACGTGCTTGGTCTGTTCGGTGATATCCGTTTCGTGCGGCTGCAAATCAAATTTATTCCCTCCGCGACGGAACTCATTCGTGGTATGATATTCCAGACTGATACGGCTGAACTGCGTAGGACGGTAATAGGTGCGCAGCCCGAATGTATTCATATTCAGCTTTCCCAACTCCGAGAAACCGTCCCCGTCCGCATCATACGGATTACGGTTCCGATAAGACTGATACAAAGCGATGCCATATGTATTGTCTTTTGACACCAAAGAGGCGTTGGCTCCCATATACTGTTCCCACACCTTGCCGTTCATATTGGACATTGTTGAAGAAACCTGAAATGAATTGTTGATGGGGTCTTTCGTGATGATATTGATGGTTCCGCCCACTGCATTAGCACCAAACAAGGCCGACCCTCCTCCGCGGACAACCTCTACACGCTCTATCATATTCACCGGAATCTGCTCCAAGCCATACACACCGGACAGAGCACTGACTACCGGACGGCTATTGATAAGAATCTGAGAATAAGGTCCTTCCAGCCCATTGATACGCACTTGAGGGAAGCCGCAGTTCTGGCAGTTGTTCTCCACACGCAACCCCGACTGGTAATTCAAGGATTTAGCCAAATCGGTAGAGTTCACCGATTCGAACAGCTTGGCATTCATCACATTGACTACCACCGGAGCCACCTTGCGACTTGTTTCATTGCGATTGGCCGATACGACTACCTCGTCCGTCATAATACTTTCGTCACTCATCAAAAAATGAACATCTACCGTGAAGTCGTTACTGACGGTCACTTTCTTTTCCTGTGTCTCATAGCCCAGTAGCTGAACTCTCAATGTGTACTTTCCTGCCGGAACCTTCTTGAAACGGAACTCCCCGTCCTCGTTACTCACCGTACCTTGCCCGGTTTCCACAATCAATATGGTAGCATACGGAAGGCTGTTCTCCGTGCCTTTTTCCACTACATGACCTGAAATCACATTTCCTTCCTTCACAGGATTTACATCTTCTGCATACGCATGGATACCCGCACCCATCACCATGAGCACGAGTAACAGAATATATTGTTTCATCTATTTTTTCTATTACTAAAATGTTTCGGTTTATTCAATTAAAGAATGTGTGCAGCTCTACGGCAAAAGCACATCCGCATCTGTTGAACGGATTATCCGAATGTATCCCGTCAACAGATATACCTTATGTTTCAGCAATAAAAAGGAGGAGCGCGCAAATGGATACATTGCGCGCAAAGCGCTTTCGCGCGGAAAGTATTTATCTTATATTCCAAAACATACAACAAAGGACGGAATACAGTCATCTCGGCCTGAACCTCGGCCTCCAAAGTATGAATAGTGCTCAGATGAGCAATAGAAATAACCTGTCCTGTGGTATGCGTATGGTGTTTGCCGGACGAAGGATGAGAGTGCACAATCATCACCCCGTTCACAATATGAACGTGGGTAAACAAGGTGATGCTTACCTGATACGTTAAAAACAGCGTCAGCAGTAATAACGGGGCTATTATGTACCTTCTCTTGCTCAACTATTATTTCTTTTCCTCGCCAAACAGCAATTGATAGTCTTTTTTTGCGGCAGGCACAGTCCATTCCTCCGGAATAAACTTCCACTGGTGCATGGCATGAGGATGCAGCACTTTTTCCTGCTCAATATATTGCATCAGATAATAACGCAAATCCTTATCGGTTGCAAAAATAATACGTTTTGCCAAATCTTCCTTGGAAATTCCAGCTCCAAGAGTCAGTAAATCTCCGCCACCGTTCCCACGGTAAGAATTCAAAGCCACTTTATAAACCTTATCCATACTGAAGGGAGTCCCGTCCGACATGCTTTGAATCGTGATTTTCTCTCCTGCCGGCTTGGTCACGTCCACCGTATAATTAATACCTGCGGCAGAATCAAAGTTAAAGCTGAAATTCTTGAAATTAGCACGCTTCCCCTTCTCTACCGGCTCCTTGAAAAGCATCAGGTGGTCCTCGGAACTCTTCATCTGATTAGTCCAGATGGCGTATGCCATTTCCAGAAAATCTTTAATTTCCTTGCCCGAAAGTTCCATCACATACAGCATGTTCTCGTACTTGTACAAATTAAACATATCACTCACATAGATGTCTCCTTCTTTAATCTCTGCCCGGAAGGACAACGGAGCACAGAAAGACACTTCAGCACCCGAAATTTCCAATTGCAACTGATGAATCAGGTCTATGAAAGGAGAAGAACCGAAATAAGCATCCTTCGCTGTGATGGTACGTGAAATTGTACCGATTTTACGGGATACAAAGTCATTTACAGCCTTGTATTGAGGGGCAAACTTATCCATAAACTCCCGGCTGACAGGATACTTGTTCATATCCGCCAATCTACCTTCCACCGACTTCTCCACTACTTTCCCGTCTTTCTTTGTTACGGTCAGGGTCACATCCGAAACTACATTGGCATTGTTTGCCGGGTCAATGACCAGCACACTGTCTCCTGCCACATTCTGCACCTTTACACATTCCCTAGTATGGTCGTGCCCCATCAGCACCACATCAAAGCCCGGAACCCGTTTGGCTACATCCATAGAGGCATCTTCCACCACCTGTCCCAACACGTTGCCCGACTTTCCGGCATGAAACAATCCCACAATGACATCAGGATTCTCTTTTTCCTTTATAATCTTCACCCATTTGCGTGCGCAGGGCTCCATTTCCTCAAAATGCAGACCACTCCATAATTTCTCCGGCAACCATGAAGGAATGGCCGGAGTAATCATACCCAGAACCGCTATCCTCACTCCGTCACGCTCCAACACCTCGTAGGGTTTCAGATAAGGTTTTCCGGTGGCATTGTCTATAATGTTAGCCCCCAGTACCGGAAAATCGCACTGTTTTATCCAACGGTCGTACACCGCATGCCCGGTCTCTACGTCATGATTACCCATATTGCCTACCACACATCCCATATAATTCATCATATCCGCCGCCACATGGGTAGACACGGTATCCATAAAATTATAATAGTAAGCTGTAGGCTGACCTTGCAGGATATCCCCATTATCCATCAACAGGCAATTATCCCCATATTTCTCACGCTGTTCTTTCACAAAGGAATGAACACGGGCAAGACTTCCACTCCATTCTTTCCGTTCGATAAAGTTATACGGAAAGAAATTCCCGTGCACATCACTGGTTTCTATAATCTTGATAACCACTTCTTCCTGATTATTGGATGCAGACAACTGCATACCTGCCCACAACAGCAGGGCACTGATACATATTCTATATTTCATTTCTCTATTCTTTATTCTTTTTTAGTCAAAGGATGCGTGAATACAAACCGGGCGCCTTCGGTATAATCCTTGTCCACCCATATCTTACCTCCCAGATTCTCGATTATCAGCCTGCTAATGGCCAATCCCAGCCCCGTACCTTGGGAATATTCATTCAATTTCTCGAAACGTTCAAATACCTTTTCACTCTTATCGGGCGGAATACCGCAACCGGTATCCGACACTGACAATTCCAACTGCTGATGCTGTTTGTCTATGGCAACCGTCAGTTTGATAGAACCGGACGGAGTAAATTTTGCGGCATTGGACAGCAAATTAATCAACACCTGCTTCAGACGCTGGGCATCCGTCTTGACAACCAGCGAAGGCACAGGAGTTTCAAACAGAAACAAAGCACTGGTCTTGCGTCCATACTCCACTGTAGACAAAGCCGTCTGACACAACTCTACCACATCACATTCTTCCCATACGAATTTTATCCTTCCGGATTCCATGCGCGAGATGTCCAGAATATCATTTATGAGGTGCAACAACAAATCGGAATTCTTCTGAATGATATCACAATACTGCTCTTTCTCGGCAGGAGAGGAATCATCACTGACCAACACGCTGGAAAATCCCACAATGGCATTCAAGGGAGTGCGTATTTCGTGACTCATATTGGCCAGAAAAGCCGTCTTCAACCTGTTGGATTCCTCCGCTTTCTCCTTGGCTACCAGCAGTTCCTCGCCGGATACTTCCAGATTATGTTTCAAGTGGTTGATACGGATAATATAATATATGGCTATCAAGAAACAGGCTATCAGGAACATGAACGCCGAAACAACCCCTATGACCCAATATTTATACTGCTCATAAAACGAAGGAGTCTTGTTCACCAACACCGCTCCCTGAGGAAGATTCAATGAATCCAATTTGAATTCATGCAAACGCTTTATATCAAAAGTATAGTTTCCGGGAATAGTCAACAAGTCCACCCCTTCTCTATCCCCTTTATCCAAAAAATCATAAGTAACCGCGCCTATATTCTTTCCTACCGCATGGTACTCGGGAGTATATCCTCCCAATGCCCAATGTCCCAGCCCCACAGATGCAATAGTAAACACAGGCAGGGTGGGATTCGCATCGCGCAGCATATAAGTCGTATTACCAATAACATAACTCTCCGTACAGTCTACACGCCATGTTCCCAATAACACACACGTATTTTGAGGCAACCTGCGCATCCTTTCACTCACTTCCATAAAGGTTTCTGTACGGCCGTCCAGCCAAATTGTTTCTAAATCGGGGTACTTCTTCATCTCCTTTTTAACCAAGGCTTGCATAGACAACCCGCCATAGGTATTATCCGATATAAATGCCACACGGCGCATATCAGGATAAAAGCGACGCATCAACTCTATGTTTTTATCGACATCATATTCATATACATAACCGGCAACAATATTATAATCGCCGAAATCCGTATAAATATTCTTACTTTCAGGTTCCCATACCCGTGTGTCGATACTATCATCAGGCAATACCAGTCCGTTGACACTGACCATGCCACAGATAGACGGAGTCTTTTTAGCTATCTCTGTGTCTTGTGAGATATAAGCCGACCATGCCTCCTGCCCCAACAATATAACCAGTGACGGACGGTTTTTCCCCTTATACTTACCAAGGATGGAGGCCATACGCGATTTCCACAGATAGGCCTCGGACAAATTCTTGCAGTTCATACTCTCTATGATCGGAGTATACTTGCCGCCACGCTGTCGGTATTCATCCATAAAAGCAGACAGGTTGTCAGAAATACTACGCGTTTCGGGATTATAAGAAGTGACAATAAGGATAGGCCCTTCCGAGGTCGTTTCCGCCTTCACAGGACACAGAGCAACCACAGGAAGCAGCAGGACTAATAGCATAAAAAACCTGAATATGATTGCCAATCCCCTCATTTCCTTTAGAATAATTTCTAAAAATTCGCTGCAAAGATAATAAAATAAAAACAGAACACAACCAATTGGCATGTATTTTGTTTCTCTTAAAGCAGATGAAATTTAACAAATATATAATATGGCTTACATAGACTATTACAAAGTATTGGGAGTGGACAAAAGCGCCACCCAAGATGATATCAAGAAGGCTTTCCGTAAGCTGGCCCGCAAATACCATCCTGACTTGAATCCGAATGATCCTGGAGCCAAAGATAAGTTTCAGGAGATAAATGAAGCCAACGAAGTACTGAGTGACCCGGAAAAACGTAAGAAATACGACGAATACGGTGAACACTGGAAACATGCCGACGAATTTGAAAAACAAAAGCAACAATATGGAGGTGCTGGTGGATTCGGAGGGTTTGGCGGAGCCGGAAGCGGATTCGGTACGGACGGTAACGGCAGTTACTGGTATTCCGGCAATGGAGGAGAAGAATTCAGCGGTGCACATTTCGGTGGCAGCACAGGTGGCTTCTCTGATTTTTTTGAAGAACTGTTCGGACATCGTGGCGGTGCAAACGGCAGACGAAGTGCCGGATTCCGTGGACAGGACTATAATGCTGAATTACAACTTTCATTGCGTGAAGCCGCCGAAACACACAAACAAGTGCTTAATGTAAACGGAAAGAACATACGTATCACTGTTCCGGCAGGTATAGCCAACGGACAGACTATCAAATTGCGTGGTCATGGTGCACCGGGGGTAAACGGTGGTCCTGCAGGCGATCTGTACATCACCTTTGTCATTCCAGACGATCCTGTATTCAAACGTTTGGGAAATGATTTATATATCCATGCTCCGCTTAGCCTCTACACCGCCGTACTGGGTGGTGAAGAAACCGTGGACACACTGAACGGCAAGGTAAAACTGAAAGTAAAACCTGAAACCCAGAACGGAACCAAAGTCCGTTTGAAAGGCAAAGGCTTTCCTGTTTACAAGGAAGAAGGCAAATTTGGCGATCTGATAGTAACTTATAATGTCACCATTCCTAGCAACCTGACCGAACATCAGAAAGAGCTGTTCCGCCAATTAAAAGATAGTAGCAATTAAAAAAAGAGAAGGATTATGCAGAGCGATTTAATTATTATCAACGATTTTTGCGACCGTTGCCATGTGGACCCGTCGTTCATTATGGAACTGGAAGAAGACGGACTGATCGAAGTCCGGGTGATTGACGAGGAACGCTACCTCCCCGCATCCCAACTAGCGGAGCTGGAGCGTTACACGCATTTATATTATGACTTGTCCATCAATATTGCAGGAATCGACGCCATTCACCACATGCTGGAACGTATAGAACTTCTGCAACAGGAAGTGCGTTCATTGAGAAACGAACTGGAATTCTACCGCTAAAATCCGTGTCCGGAGAGGGAAAGCGAAAACTGCACCCACTTCTCTTTCCGGCACTGTTCATTTACTTTTATATTTCTGTTTTTACCGTTGTTTCTATACGATAAGCAGGAGTGCCGAACCGATCATCACCGATTCTCTTCTCATTATTATATATACCAAGAAAAAGTAATGGGCTGTTCCGCTCTTTCTTCGTTTTTCCATTTATTTTCTTACTTTTTTCCGCTTTATTATCCTACGTTTAACCTAAAATCACTATCTTTGTAGACTTAAAAGCAGCCGGCCGGTCTGCCGCTGACGCCGTAAGGCGAAAGAGGAAAGTCCGGGCAACGCAGAGCATCCTACTTCCTAACAGAAAGCCATCTGCGAAGGTGGAGTAACGTAGAAGAAAACAACCGCCACAATTCCTACGGGAAACGGGGTAAGGGTGAGAAGGTGGGGTAAGAGCCCACCAGCCGCATGGTGACATGACGGGCTGTACGTCTTAGGAGTTGTAAGGTCATGTAAACCGACATTATGAGGGTTGCTCGCCCCACGTCGGAGGGTAGACCGCTAGAGCCTGTTGGTGACAACAGGCGTAGATAAATGGCAGGCACTTCGCCGCAAGGCGAGGAACAGAACCCGGCTTACAGGCCGGCTGCTTTTTTTCATATATCCTAATAAAGAGCTTATGAGTACCATGAACAAGGAAAAACTGAAAGGTCTGCAATCGTTTCTCAAAGATGATATATGGCGGGTGACAGAAGACGAGGTTAGCAAATCCCGAGGAATACTCTATAATGCAATAAAAATCGCTACTCTTTCTGTTCGTGAATTCACTCAGGGACGTATTTTGAATAAAGCATCCGCACTGACATACAGCACCCTGCTTTCTATCATTCCCATTCTGGCCATTTTATTCGCCATCGCACGCGGTTTCGGCTTCTCCAACCTGCTGGAAACCCAGTTCCGTAGCGGTCTTGAAGGACAGAGTGCGGCTGCCGAAACCATTCTTGGCCTGATTGACTCCTATCTGGTGCACGCCAAAAGCGGAATTTTTATCGGAGTGGGTCTGGTGATGTTGTTCTGGACCATTCTGAGCCTGACCTATAACATAGAACGTACCTTCAATTATATATGGCAAGTGAAGAAGCCCCGTACACTGTATCGCAAAATGACGGATTATTTCTCCATCCTGCTCTTACTGCCCCTACTTATCGTACTTTCCAGCGGTCTTACCATCTTTATGTCCACCATGGTGAAAAACATGGAGGACTTCGTATTACTGGCACCCCTGATGAAATTTCTGGTACGCCTGATCCCTTTCATCCTGACTTGGGCCATGTTTACGGGACTGTTCGTCTTTATGCCCAATACTAAAGTGAAACTGAAGTATGCCATCATTCCGGGTATCATCGCAGGCACAGCCTTTCAGGCTTTTCAATACTTGTATATCGGCAGTCAGATATGGGTATCAAGGTACAATGCAATCTATGGTAGCTTCGCCGCCATTCCTATGTTCTTGTTATGGGCGCAAATTTCATGGGGAATCTGCCTGTATGGCGCAGAACTTTGCTATGTGGCACAGAATCTTCGCAACTACAGTTTCAGCAAAGAAACGGCAAATATCAGCCGCCGTTATCACGACTTTCTGTGTATCCTCATCATGTCTCTGATATGCAAGCGCTTTGAGACGGAAGAGGCTCCTTATACCGCCGAGACACTCAGCGACGAACATAAAATCCCGATAAGGCTCACCAAGAAAATCCTGTATGAACTACAGGACATGCACATGATTTATGAAACTGCTATGGACGGTGACGATGAAAGCATAGGCTATTTGCCGTCAGTAGATATCAACCGGATGAACGTGGCTATGCTGCTGAACAGACTGGACATAGCCGGAACGGAAGCCTTCAAAATAGACAAAAAGCGATACAGCAGTTCTTGGGAGGCGCTGGCAAATGCCCGTGAAGAATATTATAAAAGCACCAGCAAGATATTGCTGAAAGATTTATAATTCTGATATTCGATTTTACCACAGATTGCACAGATTCTTTTTTGCTCAAAAGCCGATGCGGATAATTCCGGATTTCCACAAAGAAGTTTCTTTCATCTTCAACAATCATCTGTGCAACCTGCGGTAAAAGAATCAGGAGAACTGCATCATGCGGCTTAAATATTTGCCGATGATATCAAACTCTATATTCACAATGCTTCCCACTTTAAAAGTATGGAAATTGGTATGTTCGTAAGTATAAGGAATGATGGCAACCTGAAAAGTATCCTCCGTAGGGTTACAAACGGTCAGACTCACACCATTCACCGTAACCGAGCCTTTGTCCACCGTGATGTAGCCGCGCTTTGCCATTTCCTTGTCAAACGCATATCTGAAAGTAAAATACCAGCTTCCTTCAGCATCCTTTATATCCATACATTCGGCAGTCTGATCCACATGTCCTTGCACAATATGACCGTCCAGCCGCCCGTTCATCATCATGCTGCGTTCCACATTCACTTTATCTCCCACTTTCAGCAAGCCGATGTTGGAACGCTCTATCGTTTCTTTCATGGCGGTAACCGTGTACGTTCCATCCTGTAAACTGACTACAGTCAGGCACACACCGTTATGAGAGATACTCTGGTCTATTTTCAGTTCGTCCACAAACGAACATTTCAAGGTGAGGTGCAGATTTTCCTGCTCCTTTACAATACGCACCACCTCCGCATATTCTTCTACAATCCCTGAGAACATAAGTTTTAGTCTTTAATTAAGTTTCGAGAACAAAGATACAACAAAAAACTGAGAATGAGGGCAGAATGATGAAAAATCTGTGAGAATGAGCGGATTAATTGATTTAGTTGGATTCTCTGTGCAGACAACAGATGCCACAGAAAAGTCAGTTGAAGCAAGAGTTTCGTTACTATCCCGTTACTCTTTTCGCTGGCGAGGAGGTCTGAAAAGCCCGTGAGGAAATGGCTGTAAACTATCGAAATACAGCGTTTCGGGAGGCAAAATTAGGGTAATATCTGATGTTGCCTGCGGGAAAAGGACAAAAAAGACGTGAAGCGGATGTGATTGCGCCGATGTGCTGCGGTTTGCTTACAGCCTTTCAGCTCTACATGGAATAATTTTGCAAACAAAAACAATGTAGAGTATGAGCAGAAGCACTTTCAGGGTGTTGTTCTACCTCAAGCGCAACGCGCCGAAAAAGAACGGAATGATTCCCGTGATGTGCCGCATCACGGTGAACGGGAAGGTATCACAGTTCAGCAGCAAGCTGGACGTGGAGGAGAAAATGTGGAACGTGGAACTGGGCAAACTGACGGGTCGTAGCCTCGTGGCACAGGAGGGCAACCGTATGCTGGACAAGATACGGCTTGGCATCAACAAGGCGTATCAGGAAGTGTGCGACACCGACGGATATGTCACGGCTGAGAAGGTGCGCAACGCCTACCTGGGTCTGGGACAGAACCACAAGACCCTGCTTGCCGTGTTCAAGCAGCACAACGAGGACTATGCCAAACAGGTCGGCAAGATGAAGAGCGAGCGCAGCTACTGGAAATACTGCGTGGTGTACAACCACTTGTCGGAGTTCATCAAGCAACGCTACAAGATGAGTGACATCGCCCTACGTGAGCTGACACCCGCCTTCATCACCGACTTCGAGCTGTTCCTCCGCACGGAGAAGAACCACTGCACCAACACCGTATGGTCGTACATGATGCCCTTCCGCAGCATCATCTTCACCGCCATCAACAACGGCTGGCTGGCGCGTGACCCCTTTTATGCCTACCACATCACGAAGGAAGAGACCAAGCGCGGCTTCCTGACCAAGGAAGAGATTACGGCACTCATCAACGGCACGTTCAAGAAGAAAAGCTTTGAGCTTATCAGAGACCTCTTCATCTTCTGCTGCTTCACGGGACTGAGCTGGCGGGACATGTACAACCTGACGGAGGAGAACCTACAGACCTCCTTCGACGGGCATCTGTGGATAAAGACCAACCGCCAGAAGACAGGCGTGGAATCGAACATCCGCCTGCTTGACGTTCCCAAGCATATCATTGAGAAGTACAGCGGCATGGCTGAGGGCGGACGGCTGTTGCCCGTCCCCTGCTATCCCCATTGCCGATACGGCATTAAGGCCGTCGCCAAGCAATGCGGTATCAACAAGAACGTGACCTGGCACCAGAGCCGTCACTCGTATGCCACCACCATCTGCCTCTCCAACGGCGTGCCGATTGAGACCCTGTCGAAGATGATGGGACACACCAGCATCCGCAGCACGCAGATCTATGCGAAGATTACCGCTGAGAAGGTAAGCAACGACATGGAGCGTCTGTCCAAGCAGATAGAATCCATGGAACAGTTCATTTGTCAGACCATCTAACACGGAACGCCATGAGAAGAATCATCAGAATAGACGAGCACGGAAGCGTACGCATGGAAGGCAACCCGCAGGAAGAGGTGTGGATGACCCTTATGGAGATAGCCGACCTGTTCAACCTCCCTGCCGCCACCATAGGCAGGGAGATAAGGCGCATCCGCAAGACAGGCGTGTTGGTGGACTATGAGGTATGCAAGTATATCCGCATGGCGGGCGGCTGTTCCGTGGACATCTACCATTGGGACATCATCGTCGCCTTGTCCTATCGGATAAACACCTTCTATGCACATGCCTTCCGGAAATGGCTGAAAGAGACAGCTACAAGAAAAAAGGAAAGAGAGGCACAACAAGCCATCATCATTCCCCTTTGGACTTTCGGCAATAACTGAAAGACCGGACAGACATAACAAAACGAAAAGACGGACGGACCATCCCATTCAACAGGGTTGCCCGTCCGTCTTTTTTTCGTCCCTATACATGACTATACATCCGCCTTGCGGTAGTTCGTTTCCAGCAGTCGCTGTATGTCATACTCCCGGTAGAGTGCCTTGCCGCCCAGCAGGATGAACGGCAGCACACGGCTGTTGCGCAGGTTCTGCAAGGTGCGGCGGCTCACCTTCAAGACCTCCGACACCTCCCTGTCCGTCAGGTAACGGTCACCGTTGAGCGGAGGCGTGTACTCCTGCATGAAACGGTTAATCCTGCGATGGCTGTTTTTCAGCGAGAGAAGCATGTCCGCCACCTGTTCCTGCTCCAGCGTGAGGATTTCCTGCTTCATAGGCAGCCCTCCTTTCCGCCTACAACGAGACTTGCCACGTCCTCCCTGCGGTAATAGAACTTCTTACCTATCTGCGAGCAGGCAATCAAGCCCTTGTCGCGCATCATCTGCAAGGTCCTCGGACTGAGGCGCAGCAGTCGGCACACCTCCTCGTTGTCCATCCACTTCGCCATACGGCGGTCTCTTTCACGACCGCACAGGCGGTTCACTTTCTCCGTCAGCGACGAGACATCCGCCATCAGTGCCTCGAACGCCTTTTTTTCAATGATTACTACTTCCATGATTCTGAGTGTTGCTGTGATTGTCGGTGCAAAGTTACGCCGCAACGCCTCAAAGCCGTTCATTTCCAGCGCAGGTGGCAGCATCTGGAACAGACAAATGCGCCATCCGAAGCCAATCGCAAGAAAATCTTCTATGAGTCATATATGAGTCATAAGCCCGCCTTTTCCATACCCTGTAATTTTGCAGCAGAAACAAGAAAAACAGTATTGATTATGAACGTAATAATGATAGAAAGTGCCGCCTTTCAGGAACTGGTCGGGCACATTGAGAAGATAGCGGAGCACATCCGCAAGTATGAGGACAGACAGCCTGTACAGCCGCAGGAACGGTGGCTGACCAGCAAGGAAGTGACCACCCTGCTCGGCATCAGCCTGCGCACCCTGCAACGCTACCGAGACGAGGGGCGCATACCCTTCTCGCTGATGGGACACACCTGCCGCTACCGCCTCACGGACGTGGAGCGCATGATGAACGGCTGTTCCATGAGCGGCAATACGGAACGCATCGGGGAACTGCACAGGCAATATATGGTAAGGATAGGAAAAGGAAGAAGCATAGACAAACAGACATAAAACGACACAGGATATGGATACATACAAGATAGAACGGCTGCTCCACCTCCTCATGGAGCGACTCGACAGACAAGAGAAAATGATTGGCGACTTGATTTTCCGCAGCCAGCGGCAGATGGCGTGTCAGGAGGAGGACACGGAACGCAAGATATACAACGGCGAGCGGCTTTACGACAATCAGGACCTCTGCCTGATGTTGCAGGTGAGTAAGAGGTCACTGCAACGCTACCGCACACTGGGCATCCTGCCCTACCTCATGCTCCGTCAGAAGACCTACTACAAGGAGTCGGACGTGGAGAGGTTCCTTGCGGAGCATATCGACTGTTTCCAGAAAGAGAAGATGGCGGACTACAAGGCCCGCATCCGATAACAATCAATGTTTCACAATTAAAGTCAATCAAGATGGCAAAGAAAAAAGACGAAAAAGACGTGCTGATAGTCCGTGACGAGAAGACGGGCGAAATCAGCGTGGTGGCCGGACTACAGGCGGACGGCACTCCCAAGCGCACGCCGGCAAAGATGGAGAACTCCAAGGACTTCCTCCAGTTCGACAAGAACGGTGACGTGCTCGACAACTTCTTCCGCAACTTCTTCCGCCAGTGCAAGGAACCCAGCCGCTTCGGCTTCTACCGTATAGCGGCAGACCAGGCGGAAAACCTGCTCGGCGTGATGAAGGAGTTGCTGAAAGACCCTGCAGCCAATGCAGACCTACTCGCACCCCACAAAGTGGACACATCGGCTTACGAAAAGCAGGTGGCGCAGGAACAGAAAGTGCAGGAAGACAAGAAGCAAGAAATGAATCAAAATCAAACAAACAATGTAGAACCCCAAAAACAAGAAAACATGCAACAAAAACAGGAAAACGTGCAGCAGAGCGCACAGGAGAACAAGCAGGAAAGTAAACAACGGCAAGGCTACCAGCCCATTGACGAAAGCCGTATCGACTGGCAGGCACTGGAAAAGAACTGGGGCGTGAAGCGGGATGAACTGGAACAGTCCGGCGACCTACAGAAGATGCTCAACTACGGCAAGTCCGACCTTGTTCGTGTCACTCCCAACTTCGGCGGCGAGTCGTTCAGCCTCGATGCCCGACTTTCCTTCCGCAAGGACGATGACGGCAACGTGCGGCTCGTTCCCCATTTCATCCGCAAGGAGCAGAAACTCGACGAGTACAAGGGACACAAGTTCACCCCCGAAGAGAAGAAGGCACTGAGGGAGACAGGCAATCTCGGCAGAATCGTGGACTTGGTGGACAAGACCACGGGAGAGATAACTCCCTCTTTCATCAGTATCGACCGCAAGACCAATGAGATTACCGACATGCCTGCCGCACGCATCCGCATTCCCGAACGTATAGGCAAAACGGAGATTACCCCGCAGGAGCGTGAGATGCTCCGTGCCGGTCTGCCCGTCAAGGACAAGCTCATCGAGCGTAACGATGGCCGCAAGTTTGTCACCACCCTGCAGGTGAACGTGGAACAGCGAGGCGTGGAGTTCGTACCCGGCACGGGCAAGTCGCCCCGTACCGTGGAGGAGCAGACCAACAAGGAGAATCCCTCATTCGCACAGGAGGCACCTCAGCAGAAACCCGGCAAGCAACGTCGCAACTCGTGGACCAACGAGGACGGCAGCATCCGTCCCATCAGCAAGTGGAAAAACGTACCCTTCACCGAGGAGCAGAAAGCCGACTATGTGGCTGGCAAGACCATCAAGTTAGAGAACGTACCCGACGACAAGGGTGTGCTCTCCACCATGTACCTCCGTTTCAATCCCGAAAAGGGTCGTCCTTACCGTTACGACACCAATCCCGACAACGCCCAGAAGGTGGCTCCGGCAAACGAGAGCCGCACGCAGGTGGCCGTCAACAGTCAGGGCAAGACCAACGAGGCGACTAAGAATGTCAACGAGCCGCTGCAGAAGGGACAGACCGCTCCGAAGGACGATACCCAGCAGAAGCAGGAGAAACGCAAGAGCAAAGGCATGAAGGTATGAGCCGGAGTGCCACCACTGAATCCACCATTATCCCAAATATGAGAACATAAACAATAAGTAAGAACAGAAAAAAAGTAAATCAGTATGAAGACCATTATCGCAGAGAAGCCCTCCGTGGCACGTGAGATAGCCCGCATCGTGGGCGCGACAAAGAGAGAAGATGGTTATTTCTTAGGCAGCGGTTATGCCGTCACATGGGCCTACGGGCACCTTGTGCAGCTCACCATGCCCGAAGGCTACGGCATCCACGGCTTCGTCCGTGAGCATCTGCCCATCCTGCCCGACACCTTCACCCTGCAACCACGACACACCAAGACAGAGAAGGGCTACAAGCCCGAACCCAGCGTAGTCACGCAGATACGCATCGTGGGCAGGCTCTTCAACGAGAGCGAGCAGATAATCGTGGCCACCGATGCCGGACGCGAGGGCGAACTCATCTTCCGCTATCTCTACAGCTACCTGGACTGCCGCACGCCTTTCGTGCGCCTGTGGATCAGCTCCCTCACCGACAAGGCTATCCGAGAGGGACTGCGCCACCTCGAAGCGGGCAACCGTTACGACCGCCTTTACCATGCCGCCAAGGCACGCAGCGAAGCCGACTGGCTGGTAGGCATCAACGCTACGCAGGCCATGAGCATCGCCGCAGGCAGAGGCACCTACTCCCTTGGGCGTGTTCAGACACCCACGCTGGCGATGGTGTGCGCCCGCTACTGGGAGAACAGACGCTTCACCCCCGAAGCCTTCTGGCAGGTGCATCTGTCCACAGACGGCACAGGAGAACAGACGGTGAAGTTCTCTTCCGTGGAGAAATGGAAGGAGAAATCCCCGGCGGAGCACATATATAATAAGGTAAAGGCGCAGCCCTCCCTGCTCGTTACAAAGGTGGAGTGCAAGGAGAAGGTGGAAGACACGCCGCTGCTCTACGACCTCACCACCCTGCAGAATGAAGCCAACGCCAAGCACGGCCTCACAGCAGAGAAGACGCTGGAGATAGCGCAGAAGCTCTACGAAAAGAAGCTCATCACCTATCCCCGTACCGGCAGCCGCTACATCCCCGAAGATGTCTTTGATGAGATCCCCAAGTTGCTCGCCTTCTTGGGTGGCTATCCCGAATGGATAGGCAAGGTGCCCCGCAAGGACAGACTGACCCGCCGCAGCGTGGACGGCAGCAAGGTGACCGACCATCACGCCCTGCTCGTCACGGGCGAGAAGCCCCTCTTCCTATCCAAGGAGGACAACACCGTGTATCAGATGATTGCCGGGCGCATGGTGGAGGCCTTCTCCGACAAATGCGTCAAGGAACTCACCACCGTTACCGCCCTCAGCGGTGAGGCGGAGTTTGCCGCCAAGGGCTGCGTGATACGTCAAACGGGGTGGCGTGCCGTACTGGGCGAGGACAGCGAGGAGCAGATACTGCCCGGATGGAAAAGCGGAGAAACCCTTTCCGTATGCGGCGTAAGCCTCACAGAGGGCAAGACCAAACCCAAGCCCCTGCATACTGAGGCTACCCTGCTGTCGGCTATGGAGACAGCAGGTAAGGACGTGGAGGATGAGGAGGTCCGTCAAGCCATGAAGGAGTGCGGCATCGGTACTCCCGCCACCCGTGCCGCCATCATCGAGACTCTCTTTGCCCGCGGCTACGTGCAACGCTGCAAGAAGTCGCTTGTGCCTACCGAGAAAGGGCTGGCCCTCTATTCCGTGGTAAAGGAAATGCGCATCGCTGATGCCGCCCTCACGGGAGAATGGGAACGGGAGCTGGCACGCATCGAACGTGGGGAGAAGGAAGTCTCCGCCTTCCATGGTGAGATAGAGCGTTACACCACGGAAATCACCGCGGAGCTGCTCTCTTGCGACAAAATTTTCGGCCACAAGCCCTCCGGCTGCACCTGTCCCAAGTGTGGCAAGGGACAGATGCAGTTCTACGGCAAGGTTGTGCGTTGCGACAACCCCGAATGCGGTCTGCCCGTGTTCCGTCAGAAAGCCAACCGCGACCTGAAGGACGAGGAGATCAGGGAACTGCTCACCACCGGGAAGACTTCCCTGTTGAAAGGCTTCAAGAGCAAGCAGGGCAAGAGTTTCGATGCCGTCATTGCCTTTGATGCCGACTATAATACGGTATTTGTCTTCCCCGAAGTGAAAAACAAGGGAAAATATTCCCAGAAGAGGAAATAAATGAGTACCTTCGCCACTGAATCAAAGTCTAATCGTTGGTTTTAAACCTTCGTTTTCTCGCCATGGCAATGATTAAGCGAGCTTATCATTGCTCATCTGGCTTAACGAAAACGTTCTTGTTCTTCTAAGACTTGACTGATTTACTTTGGATTTAGTGGTGGCACTTCGGGAGGGATACCCGGAGTGCTTTTTTCTTCTATCCCGACATTTAGTATTCACCACTATAATCCCAAAATAGACATGAACAAGAACGAAAAGAAACAGAAAGAACTGTCGTACTACCACCTCTATCTGCAAAAGCATCTTCAAGAGAACCGTTTTGAACAGGCGGATGACACCGCCTTCATCGAGACCCGTGCCGAACTTGCCGCGTCTGCCTACGAGCAGGCACGCCGTGGGGGCTATCCCATAGAGGGAGCACAGGAACTGGTGATGCAGACCCTGCTGAAGGGACTGCACCATTCCAGATACGCCATCCTGCGTGAGGTTATCGCCAACGAGTTTGCCTACGAGATTCCCAAAGCGCAGCAGGAAGCCTTTACTAGAAAGCTGCTGCCATTAGTGGATAATGTATTCTCCATCTATGATCTATCCGACGACCTCTTCGCCCAGTCGTTGGACTATGACCTGCTGTACAGCGAACTGACGGGAGCTGTCGTACTCTATCTGGCCGAGTATGGCGTTTAACCGAAAGCAGAGACTGAGGGACAACATCGAGGCGATACGGACGGCATTCCTCCTTGACCGGGAAGGACGTACTCCCACCGAGACCGAGCGCAACATACTGCGCAGATACTGCGGCTTCGGAGGATTGAAGTGCATCCTGAATCCTGCAAAGGAACTGACGGATGCCGTCCACTGGGCGAAATCCGACCTCGAACTTTTTGCTCCCACGGCGGAACTCCACCGCCTTATCCGTGAGAACAGCCGTGACGAGACGGAGTACAAACGATATGTCGATTCGCTGAAAGGCTCCGTACTGACGGCTTTCTATACCCCGAAGGAGATTACCGACACCCTCGCAGGCGTGCTTGCGGGGCAAGGTGTCGTGCTTGCACGTATGCTGGAGCCATCGGCAGGCATGGGTGCATTCGTGGACTCCATGTTGCATTTCTCACCCCAAGCCGATGTGATGGCTTTCGAGAAAGACCTGCTGACGGGCAGGATGCTCCGCCATCTGCATCCCGACCAAAAGGTGCATGTGGAGGGCTTTGAGAAGATAGAAAAGCCTTTCAACGGTCATTTTGACCTTGCCATCTCCAATATACCTTTCGGTGACATCGCCGTGTTCGATGCGGAGTACGAGAAGCGTTCCATCATGTACCGTGTGGCGGCAAAGAAGATACACAACTATTTCTTCCTGAAAGGGCTTGATGCCGTGCGTGACGGTGGCATCGTCGCCTTCATCACCTCACAGGGTGTATTGGACAGCGAGAGCAACAACGGCACCCGTTTCCTGATGATGAAGAATGCCGACTTGCTGTCGGTGGTACGTATGCCCAACAACCTCTTCACGGAGAATGCCAACACCGAGGTGGGCTGCGACCTGATTGTCCTTCAGAAGAACAGCCAAAAGGAAAACCTGACGGAAGACGACCAGCTGTTTACCCAAACGGTGAAGGACAACCATACCCGTGTGACGACCAACCGCTATCTTCTGGCACATCCGGAACTGGTCATACACTCCACAGCCAAACTGGACACCGACCCTTACGGGAAACCTGCGATGGTCTATCTGCATGAGGGCGGTGTATCGGGAATCGCCGAGGACCTCCGTAAACGGCTGGATGCTGATTTGACCGCACGGCTGGACATGGCACGCTATAAGGGCGTGACTTTTGGTGACGGGCCAAAAGTAGAGAAAACACCTGCACATGCCATTTCATCAGCGAACAAGGAAGTCAAGACAGCGGAAGTAGTTCCGCAAATCAAGGAAGAGCCGAAAGAACAACCTGCCATTGATTTTCCCATGGACGGGAAGGCTGTGCAGCTTACCTTGTTCGACCTGTGGGAATATACCCTGCCACAAGAGAAACCAGTCTCGAAGGGTAAAAAGAAGTCCGCTTCCGCAAAACAGGTGCAGAATGGCAATAGTCCCACATCTGCTCACGCTGAGAAACCGAAGAAGCAAGACAATACGTTATTGCAGTCTTCGCAGAAAAAAGCAGACGAAACCCCGAAAGAGGAGAAGAAAACACTGCCAGGTGACATCTATGCAGACATCAACTGGGAGGACAATCCGCCCATCAACGGATTCTATGAAACGATGATGACGCTGACACCCGAAAGGCGTGTGGCATTGCGGCAGGAAGCGGAGCACCACCGTCAGGAACAGTTGAGGAGGCAGGGCGTAAAAGACACGCTCAATCCCATCTTCATACCCCCGATGGGAGAAATTAAGCCACCTTCCGAAAACGAGTTGCCCGGCCAAGGCGAAATAAAGCCGACGTCTGATGTAACTGAGCAATCAGCAAAACCGACAGTGCAGCCAACGAGAAATGGTTTGTTCCAAGATACGGGAAATGCTCCTGCCAAACCCGAGCGGAAACCGTTTGACCTTACTTCGCATCCCTACGACTGCACGTTGGAACCACACCACCGTGAAGGATCCATCGTACTTGATGCGGCTAGGAACGTGGGCTATCTGAAAGACCTCACGCCCTATGGTGCGATGTTCCACCCCACTGACGTAAGCGGATTCCAGAAAGAGAAGCTGACGCTCTACATCTCCCTGCGCGATGCCTACGAGCATCTGTACAGCTACGAGGCGGAGAACCATGAGGAGAACAAGCAGCAGCGAGGCTATCTCAATACCTACTACGATGAGTTTGTCCTGCGCTACGGTCCTCTCAATGCCAAGCAGAATGTGAAGCTGTTGCTGATGGATGCCGCAGGACGCGACATCCTCTCATTGGAACGTGAGGAGAACGGTCAGTTCGTCAAGGCCGACATCTTCGAGCGTCCCGTGTCCTTCTCTATCGAGGAGACAGCACAGGCCGACTCTCCCGAAGAAGCCCTGTCCGCATCGCTCAACAGGTACGGCACGGTAAACTTCGACTATATGCGCTCACTCACCGACACCACTGAGGAGGAACTGCTCACTGCCCTGCGCGGCAGGGTCTTCTTCAATCCTTTGGCGGACGGTTACGAGATTAGCGACCGTTTCATCGCCGGCAATGTCATCGATAAGGCGGAGCGCATCGAGGCATGGATTGCCGATAACGAAGAACATGAGCATCTGGCGGAGGCAAAGGTTGCGCTGGAGGCATTGCAGGATGCCGCTCCGCAGCGTATCACCTTTGAGGAGCTTGACTTCAATTTCGGCGAACGTTGGATTCCCACGGGCATTTACTCCGCCTACATGAGCCATCTCTACGAGACCGATGTCCGCATCGCCTATGCTCCCGGCATGGATGAGTTCTCCGCCGTGTGTGACCGCAAGAACATCAAGATCTGGGACGAGTTCTGCGTGAAGGGCTACTACCGCCACTACGACGGCATGAGCCTGCTGAAGCACGCCCTGCACAACACCTGTCCCGACATGATGAAGTGCATCGGTGAGGACGAGAACGGCAACGACATCAAGGTGCGCGATGCCGAGGGCATACAGCTCGCCAACGCCAAGATTGACGAGATACGAAACGGCTTCTCCGAATGGCTCGAAG